>Ga0302319_10002500_pt1 | contig 39566 bp, 54 predicted proteins | sample Bog_T0_2_FD_203319 | JGI IMG/M metagenome (GOLD analysis project Ga0302319, IMG submission 203319) | Peat permafrost microbial communities from Stordalen Mire near Abisko, Sweden - Bog_T0_2 | ecosystem: Environmental > Terrestrial > Soil > Wetlands > Peat | place: Sweden: Abisko, Stordalen Mire... | reverse complement strand
AGAAAGGCACTGTGGAAAATTAATTCGTCGTGGGGGCATCTGTGAACGTCGGCAAGGGTGGAATTGTAACGGACGTTCTATCGGCGGCGGCAATAGCAGCGGCGGTTTATACAGGCGGTACATCTCTCGGATATTTTGGCGCGGCTGACGCTGCCGGCACGGTTGGTGCGGCGGAGGGAGCAGGCGCAATCGATACGGGACTAAGCGCGGCGGGTGATGAGGCCCTTGCTACCGGCGGCGACGTCGCGGCGACGGGCGGCGTTGAAATCGGCAGCGCGGTTACGGCGGGATCGGCAGCGACGGGCACGGGCATCCTTGGGTCGGCGGCATCGGCACTCGGAGCAAGCTCCGGCACTGTTACAGCAGCAAACACGATCGGCAACGCCGTCAGCGGCATTGGTGCCGCGGCATCTGGCGCAGCAGCCATTAAAAATTTAGTTGACCCCGTACAAGCCCCCCAGCCTGTGACCCCGCCGCCTGCGCCCACGATCAATCAAGCGGAGGCGGTAACACAGGAAGAAGAACAGGGGAACCAGAGCAAAGGCGCCCTCGCTAACTTGCTGGCCCCATCGGGCGGTTTCAATTTCTTCCCGTCGAACGCTTCCCTTAAAAACCTGTTGGGGGCATAATGGCCCAGCAGCAGGCAGTAGCCATCGCAAAGGCCTTCCCGAACGGGGACAATATTCTGACGCGCTTAATGGATGAGCATCAACGCTTCGACCAGCAAAAAAGATTTTACCTCCAGATGTGGCAAGAGATCGCTGACCGCATCATGCCCGATAGCAATAACATCATGCGCGTGTCCTCCCCGGGCTCGAAAAGAACGCAATGGATGTTTGACAGCACGGCTTCTCTTTCTCTCGTAAAATACGCATCGACCATCGAGGCGCTTCTCACGCCGCGCGGGAAAAAGTGGCACGGCCTGCAATCTCCCGATCCAGAACTTAACGACATGCCGGAAGTTCAGGATTACTACGACACGATGGTTGACCGCCTTTTCTTTGCGCGTGAAAACCGTGGCGCGAACTTCTCGCAACAAACGCACGAAACCTATATCTCTCAGGGCGCATTCGGAAACGGCGCCGTCTTTGTTGACGATATCCTTGGCGCAAGCCTGCGTTATCGCTCTCTGCACATCGGTGAGATTTTCTACGCAGAAAATCACCAGGGCATTGTTGACCGCCTTGATCGCAAGTTTAAATTCTCCGTGAAGCAGGCCGTTGAAAAATTCCAAGGCAACGTGCCGCCGATGATGAAGAAGCAATACGACAAGGGCGATTACCTGACGGAGTATTTCTTCGTTCACACTTGCGAGCCGAATAAAGATTACAAGCCGGGCGCGCTGGGCATTCAGGGCATGAAATTCCTGTCTCACTATTTCTGTTGGGACATGCCGTGGTTGTGCCGTACCGGCGCCGGCTATCGTGTTTTCCCTTACGCCCTGGCGCGCGGCGTTTCTGTGCCGGGCGACGTCTACGCGCGCGGCCCTTGCTCGCTTCTCTTGCCAGATATCAAGCAGCTTAACGAGATGGAGAAAACGATCCTCCGTCAAATGCAGCTTGCCACCGATCCGCCGATCCTTATGGCGGAGGACGGCAACCTTTCCGGCTTCAACATGCAGCCCGGCGCGCTGATGTGGGGCGGCTTGAACTCGGAAGGTCAGGAAATGGCGAAACCGTTCAAGACGGACGCGAATTTCCAAGTGGCGAAAGAGGCTCAGGAGCAAAAACGCAACGTCATCAAGGACGGCTTGCTTGTCAACGTGTGGCAGATTTTAAAAGACCTCCCCGAGATGACCGCTACGCAGGCGCTTTTGAACGAACAGGAAAAAGCGCAGATCACCGCGCCGATGACCGGACGCCTGCAATCGGAATTTATCCCCGCCATCGTTTTGCGCGAAATTGACCTTCTCGACAACGCCGGTCAGCTTCCGCCGATGCCGCAAGTGATGATCGACCGCGGCATGAGCCCGTTGAATACCGAGGTACAGTTTGTGGCGCCCATCAACCGCGCCCAGCAGGCCGATGAGGGTGTCGCCATCATGACGACGCTGCAATCTTTGGCCCCTCTTGCACAGTTCGATAAAAGTGTTATGCTCTTACCCAAGGCTGATCCGATTGCCCGGAAGATCGCGGCGATCAATGGCATGAACGCGAAATACTTTAACACAGTGGAATTTGTTCAAGACCAGATGAAGAAGCAGGCCCAGCAACTCCAGCAACAGAACCTCATCCAGGCCGCACCCCTGATCGCTGGGGCTGCGAAGGACATGGCAGGCGCGCAGGCCGGTCAGCCGCCGGCGCAACAACCCGTATCTCTGCCTCAACCCGGTGGTAGATGAAGAAATTCGAAGGGGCCAAACGGCGCATCGAGCGCCTCATAAACCGGACAGTGGCCTATCGCCGCCTTTTCATGGATGAAAAGCAAGATTTCAAGCCCGAAGCGGCTGAGTTCTTTAAATGGCTGCACAAATTTTGTTTCGCTGATCGCGTTTCGTATCGGCAAAATCCTCAAACGGGAATGATCGACCCCTACGCGACGCATGTTGCGGAGGGCCGGCGCGAAGTCTATAATGAAATTATGCGGCTGATGAAACTAGATGAGCGAAAGCTCATGATACAAATGTCACAACTTAAACCGGAGGATTACGATGAGTGATGCAGCAGGCGCGGCAGCGGCAACGGGCGGAACAGCAGTAGTAAACAAAGAACCAGGCGTCGTGAACGGGGAAGCTGGTAAATTCACCATCGCTCCCGAGGTTCTCGCATGGGGCAAGGGCAAAATCGGCGACAGCTTCGAAAAGCTCGCCAACGACAATCCAGATTTTTACAAAATGGCGACGTCCTACCGCGAGACAGAAAAATTGCTCGGCGGCGACAAGCTTCCTCTCCCGAAAGACCCGAACGACACCGAGGCATGGGGCCAGGTATACGATAAGCTCGGGCGCCCGAAAACGGCGGCTGAATATAAGATCCCACTCAAAGAGGGTGAAGATCCGAGCATGGTCAACTGGGCGAAGGGCGTCTTTCACCAAGCCGGCCTGTCACAAAAGCAAGCCGAGAAGGTCGGAACGGAGTGGAATGGCTTCGTTGAAAAGGTCATCGCCGAAACTGACCGCCAAAACGGCGAGAAGGCCGCTGCCGATCTCGCCGGCCTGCAAAAGGATTGGGGTAACGACTTCGAAGGCAATAAGGTCGTCGCCACGAAGGCATGGAACGCCCTCGCATCCGAACTCGGCATCTCCCGCGACAAGCTGGACGCCCTGCAAGAGGTTTTCGGTGTCCGTGACGCTATGCGCCTGTTCGAGAAGATCGGCACCAAGCTCGGCGCGCGCGAGGACACGTTCGAAACCGGCAGCAACCGCGGCGGCACACTCTCCGTCAGCAAAGAGCAGGCGCAAAAGACGAAAGATCAGCTTCTCGCTGATCCCGAGTTCGCGCTGCGCTACAAACAGAAAGACCACAGCGCCGTGCAACGCCTTCAAGAGCTTAATTCCATCATCGGCGGTCAATAATGGGAAAACATCACGGTTTCGCCCACGATCAGGTAAAGGGTCGCCCTCTTGCTGGGCCTGAGCAGGAAGCGCCCGATGACGGCACACGCGCAGAACCCGGACCGGTTCCAACCCTGTCACAGGCAGAAACCCAACAAATCCGCCTCAAATGCCTTGAAATTGCTGGAAAAACAAGCCCTGACATCAATCAGGTTTTGGCGGCGGCGATTATCATGGAAAAATGGGTGTTGACGGGAAAATAAAAGTGTGGTGGTATGAGAATACCACACGGCCCTTTTCTAAAAAGATTAGCGCACTACAGTCGCCCTTTTGAAAAAAGATTAGCCATTGAGTTTAAAAACTTAATTAGCTTTTCATCAACTTTCAAAGGGGCATAAAAATGTCATACCAAATTCCATCCCAGTATATCCTTCAATACGACGACGAGATGCGCCTCGCGTACCAGTTTGAAGGCTCCAAGCTGCGCGGCAAGCTTCGTGCATCCACTCATAGCGGTATGGGCGCTTCGCCTGCCGACTATGTTGGCCCGATGCTCGCCAACGACAACCCCGCCCGTTTGGCTTCCACGCCGAACAACAGCGCGACGGTTGTTAGACGCTGGGTGTACCCCAACTATTTCGACGTCGGCACCGTGATCGCTCAACAGGACTTGACGCGCGTTTTCAACGGCGGTCAGCTCCAGTCGGGTTATTCCGAGGCTCAAGGCAAGGCGATGGGTCGTAAGGTTGACGACTACATTCTCGCCGCATTTTTCGCAACGTCTGTTACGGGTCAAACCGGCACAGGCACAACGGCATTCCCATCCGGGAACATCGTCGCTGATAACTTCGGTCTTGCTGCCGCCGGTGGTATCACCGTCGCTAAGCTGATCGAAGGCAAGCGCATTTTGCAAGCCGGTGGTGTCGATATCGAGAGGGTCAAGCTGCATTGCGCGATCACCTCAACCGATCACGCTGCGCTCTTGAAGCAAATCGAAATTCGCTCCAAGGAATACAATGACAAGGCGGTTCTTGTTGACGGTTTTGTCACAAGCTACCTCGGCATCAACTTCACGCATATCGACTTCCAGAACGCGACATACTACCCGAACGCCGCCGCCGCGATGGTTAACGCCGTCGGTGCCGGTGAGCGTCTGGTTCCGCTGTGGGCTGAGGACAGTATGTATCTCGGTGAGTGGGGGCCGATCAGCCTCCGCGCGAGTGAACGTGCCGATCTGTCATACGCATGGCAGATGTATAGCTTTGGTGAATTGGGTGCTACCCGCCTTCAAGAGGCCGGTGTCGTTCAAATTCTCTGCGCTTAATCAACTAGAATAAGGAGTAACATAATATGGCTACAACCCTCAACATGGATCCCTATTCTGGCTTGTTGACCTCGCCTCAAACGCTGGTCGGCCCGGATAAGGGTTATGGCGGCAAGCTCGTCGGTTTCACAGCCGTCGGCACCTTCGCCGGTCAGGGCGCCACGGCAACGTGGAGTGCCTTTAAAATCCCAGCAAGCTACATCTTGCTCTTTGGTGTGATCGCCGTTGACACGACAACCGGTTCCACAACCGTCGCTGTCGGGGTTGCCGGTGATACCGCAAGGTACAAAGCTGCCGCCGCGATGACCACGATCAATACGCCGATACTGTTCTCCAGTAATATCGCTGCAACGTCGCCGCTTCAAGTCGATCCGCCTGTTCCGATGGGCGCCGACACCGTGGTTCTGGTCACGCTTGCTGCCGCAACGCTGCCGTCTTCCGGTACGCTGCAAATTACCGCTGTGTGCATGGCTACTTGATACTGTTCCTTCCTTGGGTTAAACTGGGGCAGGCTTAAAAACCTGCCCCATTTTTTAGGAGAAAAACATGACCGCAAATCTTTTGACCTACGAGATCAGCTACGACACCCCCGTGCAAGAAAGCAACGTTACAGAAACAAACGTTGCCGCGACGTTCCCGACTGGTTTCACGGCAAGCGGATCGGTCATGCTGATTATCGACCTTAGTCAGCAAGGCTCAAAAGATGCGGCTATCCGGGCTGTTACAATTCTCCAAAAATATATTGACCAGAGTGTGAAATTCTTAAAATAAACGGTGAGGTGATATGTCGTCACAAACTGACATATGCAACATCGCTTGTGTTCTGCTCGGCGATCAAACCATTGTAAGCATAAACGACCTGACGAAAAGAGCCCAAACGCTCAAGTCTATGTATGACGTTGTGCGTAAAGCCATGCTCAGAAAAAACGCATGGAAATTTTCCCTCCTTAAAGAGCAGATCGCCTCCATCACTCCGACGCTCCCCATACCGCCGCCATTCTCTCAGGCTTTTGCCATGCCTCCCGGCGATCAATGTCTCCGCCTGTGGGACATAGGCAACACCCGTCAGACGCTCGGATATTTGAACTACAGAACCGGCCTAGAGAAGCTTTACATGTGGCAAGGGAACACGATTTTCACCCAGCTACAGTCTCCGTTGTGGATCCACTACTCTCAGGACATAACTGACACAACGCAGTTTGACCCGTCTTTCGTGTGGGCCTTCGGCGCGCGGCTCGCTGACGTATGCTGCGAAACCATCACCCAAAGCTCTCAGAAGCGCGCGCAGGCACAGGCCGAGTATAAAAAGGCATTGTGGGAGGCTGAAACCACAAACGCTATCGAGCAACTTCCCGACGGCATGGCTGACGATAGCTGGACGCTGGGGAGACTGTAATGGCTAAAGCAAACCCCATTAAAAGCTCGTTCAACGGGGGAGAGCTTTCACCCCGCATGGCTGGGCGCGTCGATGAGGCGAAATATCACGCCGGCTGTTCTGTTCTTCAAAACTTCATCCCGACAGTGCAGGGGCCAATCATCCGGCGCGGTGGGACTTACTACGGCAATGAAGTGGACAACAGCGCAAACAGAACATGGCTCATCCCGTTCTTTTTGAATGTCACCCAGTCTTACATGCTTGAGTTCGGCGATCAGTATGTCAGATTTTATACCAACCGTGGCGCCGTGCTTGAAAACACGATAGCGATCACGGGGGCGTCACAGGCCAACCCCTGCGCGATCACCGCGACAAATAACTTCTCCAACGGGCAAAAGGTTTTCATCACCGGGCTCGGCGGCATGACGCAGCTTAACGGAAAATATTACCGTGTGCAGGGATGCTCAAGCTCGGGGTTCACGCTGACGGACACGGATGGGAACGCCATCAATTCCAGCGCCTTCACGGCCTATACAAGCGGCGGCACAGTGGCGCGGGTTTATACGTTGGCGACGCCCTATGCCTATGCCGATCTGACGGACGCAAACGGCAACTGTCTTTTGAAGTCAGAACTTTCGGAAGATGCTCTTTATCTTTTCCACCCGAAATATCCGACGCAGCAGCTTTCTTACTTTGCCGAGCTTGCCTGGACGATCACTCGGGCGCCGATAGTCAACGGGCCTTTCGGTGACATAAATTCAAATCAAAGTAGCCTCGTCTATATCACACCGACAACGACGGGCGTCACAGGCGCGGCGGCGACAACGACAAACTCGCAAAGCATCTCAGCCTTCTCCGCTGGAGCTGTCAGCGGTGCCGGAAATCTCATTCGCTTGACCGTATCATCTTCGTCAACTTTCGTTACGGGTATGCCAATGAAGGTTGCCGGCGTGACGGGAACGGGCGCAGCGAGCATAAACGGAAATTGGACGATCAATGTTGTCGATAGCACCCATGTCGATCTTATCGGATCGGTGTGGGCAAGCGGCATGTCAGGCGCAAGCAGCGGGACAGTGGCATATCCGACAGGAACGATCCGCCTTACAGTGGGATCAACCACGGGATTTTCTACAGGAAATTCCGTCAATATCTGGCTCGTTCTCGGAACGGTTGAAGCAAACGGCAACTGGACGGTGGTCGTTATCGACGGCACACACCTCGACCTTATAGGTTCGACATTTGTGAATGCTTTCAGTACCAGCGCGGCATCCGTGGTTCAGGGCAGAGATGGGACGGCGGTGACTATCACAGCCAATTCGCCCATCTTTAATAACGTGGGCGCCGATGAAGTTTTTTCATTGCAAAATCCTGTCACGACAAGCCTCTCTCAATGGCAACCCGGTGCCTCGGTAACGGCTGGACAAAGATGGCAAAGCGGCATTTACACCTATATCGCCCTTAACAGCGGCACGACGGGAGATTATACCCCTATCCACTTTCAGGGCGCGCGGTGGGATGGCCCGAACTCGACGGGCGTCCATTGGTTATTTGATGACGCCGGCTATGGCATCATCCAGCTTACCGGCATTACCAACCCCTCCGCCGCGACGGGAACGATATCAATCATGCCGCCGGCTGCGACAACATCGTCGGCATCACAGACATTTTTATGGGCGCACGGCCTTTTCGGTTCTGTGCAAGGATATCCCAACGCTGGACGGGTGTTCAGGGATAGACTTGTTCTCGCCATAGGTATTCAGGTCGCGGCATCGATCACAAACAGCTATCTCAATTTCAACCCGCTTGTGAACGGCCTCCAGACCGCCGACGCCGGCATTGTCATCACCTTGCCGTCATCGACGCCGGTGCAATGGATGACAGCGCAAAACTCCCTCCTCCTCGGGACGCTGCAAAACGAAATCGCCATCGGGGAGGTTGACACTTCGCAGCCGTTTTCCGCGACAAACGAGCAGGCGCGCATCCAGACCGCGCATGGATCAAAATACGTCGATGCGCTGCCAATCGAATACCTCAATATGTTCGTGACGCGATCAGGCCAGCAGCTTTGCCAGCAGATGTATAACTGGGCGATCAACGGGTATATGGCTGAGGATATGACCGTTCTTTCCGAGCATATCCCCAAGGGGCCTGACGGAAAACAAGGCATCTCTCAGATGTGTTGGCAGCAAGAGCCTGACAAAATCATATGGGCATGCACCACCGACGGGCGCCTTGTCGCCATGACCTATAACCGCGAGCAAGAGGTTTTCTGTTGGCACAATCACCCGCTGGGCGGGACGGATGCCGCCGCGCCGTTGAATGCCAAGGGCTTCACGAATGCCACAGTTGAAAGCGTGGGGAGTATTCCATCGCCCGATGGGTCGCAAGATGATCTTTGGGTTATCGTCAAGCGCACGATTAACAACGTAGAACGTCGCTATGTAGAATGGCTTGTTCCTTATTTTACCGATGTGCAAGCCAATCTTCCGAATGCGATTTATATGGATGCGGCTATCACCTATGCCGGTGCGGCGACAAATTATGTTATTGGCGCCTATCACCTGATCGGTCAGACGGTTGACGTTCTGATCTCTGGCGGGGTTCATCCTCAAGTCGTTGTTGATAGCGGAGGCGGCGTGACGCTCGAATATGCTGGCACACCAATTCAGATCGGCCTGCCATGCCCGGCTCAGGTCGTCACAATGCGCGTCGACGCTGGGGCTCAACTCGGCAGTTCGCAAGGAACGATCAAGCGCATCCATAAACTTGTCATGCGTCTGTTGAACACATTGACGGGTAACTTCGGGGCGCAAGGACAAACCGGAAATGCCCTTGAGTTCAGGACGCCTCAAATGCCGATGGATGCCCCACCTCTGCTTTACACAGGCGATCAGCGTCAAGATTATCCGGGTGGTTATGATACCGACGCCTTTATCCAGATGACCTTTACCCAGCCGTTGCCGGCAACCGTTGTCGCGCTCAGACCCGAGATGGAAGTCGGAGAAATAACGCAATGAGGACTGAAAAATTAAAGCCGCATCACATGAAGGCCATCATGCCTTTCCTTCAAGATCGTCAGTATGATTTTTCAAAAATGTCTCACGAGCTTATCGACACGGTAGAAGATCACGGCCCCGGCATTGCCGTGTTCGAGGGTGACAGTATTCTCGGGTGTTTGGGGATCATCGACCTCCCCGGCACCCACAGGGCCATTGTGTGGGCCGTATTCGCGGCGGTGATAAAAGAGGACGCAATCGGGTTTTTTCGTGTCGGGATGCGGTTTTTAGCTGAAAATCCCCGTCGAAGGATGGAAATGCACATCGATCCAGACTTCCCAGCCTCCATAAGACTTGCTAAGATGATCGGGTTCAGTTTCGAAGGCACCATGCGGGGCTTCACCGAAACCGGCCTTGACCGACAACTTTGGGCGAAGGTGAAATTATGAGTACAGATATTTTAAATCAAATGGGTAGCCCCCGCATGTCATCGGCTATCGGGGCTTTCAATCAGGGCGTCGGGAACTACGGCAACAACATGGCGAAAAGCACCGCCGCCGGTTGGAATGCCAATATGGCGGGGGAGAACGCCAAGATTGTCGGAGAGCAGGGCGCGGCGAATACCGCGAATGATGTGATCCGCAATCAGCTTGCTCTCGGGAAGCAGCGCGCGGCTTTCGGACAAGCCAACCCGGGCGGTGCCGGCACAGGCACAGCAGCAATCGCTGTCAACCAAAGCACCCTCATGGGGAATATGCAAACGATGCAAGATAATTACAAAAGCACCATCGCGCGGTACTCGGCTATTAATTCTGAAAATATAGATAACTATGAAGCCAAGACAGAGAAAACAAGCGCACAAGAGGGACTTCTCTCGACCTTGATGAATACGAACAAGGCTTTCACCTACGGCTCTGGAAGCTACGGTAATGGCACGGGGAGCATGGCATAATGGCTGACGCAAGCTTACCGGCCCTCATTGGCACAGATTATCCCACCGTCAAGGTAAAGTCTCCAGATCAGGGGTCAGCGCAGGGCGAGGGGGGGATTACAGAGCCTCGGGGCAATCAGCCTATCGAACAGATGCGCGCCGAGGCGCGGCCCGGCGATCCCGGGACGGGGCTCGAAATGATGGGTAAGTCATTAAGTGAAATAGCCGAGCAGCAAGAACAAGCTCAGGCGACGACATGGCTTGCCAATTCTAAAAATCAATTCGAACTTCAAGGCCGTCAGCTTCTTAATCAGATGGACACAACCCGTCAGCCCGGGCAGATGATTGGCACAGATTACGCGCAAAAATTACAGCAACTTCAAAACCAGTCGTCAGATAGCATAAAAGATAATCCCGGCCTGCAAAATCTTTGGAACGAACACTCCGCTGGAATTTCAGGACAGCTTCAAGGTGAGGCCCAGCAAAGCGACTTCCGCGCGCGTGACGCGACAATACAGCATAACCTCGCCAATGCCGATGACCTCGGCGCCAAGATAATCGCCTCTTATAACAACAAAGATGATTATGATCGCATCGATCAGGTCGCCCAAAGATTGACGGGGCAGGCGCATTACACGGCGAACAGTTCCCCAATGGAGCCCGGGCAGCGTATGACGGCGATTGACAATTCTACACAGAACTTTGCCTATGCCGCCAACATTCAAAAGATGCAAGTCGATCCCGACAGGTGGTTCAGGGAACACGCGCAATCTTTCCCGCCTGAAATTCAAAAGCAAATGGGCTATACGCCCGTTGACCCTAACAATCTAAAGGCCACAGCGACGCAATTACATGATGCTTACAGTAACGGGTTCGGATCGAAGGACACCGTTGAGAGCATCATGGACGGTCACTCGCCGAATGAGATAAGCCAGATCGCGCAACAAATGGGTGTAAAGCCGACAGATCGTTTGAACCTTAACGATCCTCAGCAACTTCACGCCATGACGGCGGCGGTGACACGCCTCGGCAATAATAACGCTATGCCTTATTCTCCAGAACAGCAGGCGTGGGCTACAAAAGAAGCCATCAACGCCACAGGCGCGGCCCCGCCGGCGAACGTCATGGATCATACGGGTCAGCATCCGACGGGGGATATTCTTTTTGACAGTGCTAAATTTGACACACAACAAAAAATTCAGAATGCTTTTATATCCCAGCGGGGGCAAAAAAACACAATAGACAAGGGCGCCAAGGATATTGCTGAGATACAAATGACAGACGCTCAAAGCGACATGGAAACCGGAAAGCCGGTTCCTGACAGCGTTATGCAAGATATCGGCAAAAATGTCACACAGTCGAATGATCCGGCCCTCGCCTTAAAATTCGCAAGAATGCAAGATCAGGCGTCTTACCGTGCCGAGGCGATCACGATGTCAACACCGCAACTTATCTCGACGATGAACGCAATTCACGCTATGCCGCCATCCGAGGACAATGAGAATAAGGCCGCTTTCTTGGCGAGGTTTTTGAAGCAGCGCGAGGAAGCGGTCAAGAACAACCCGCAGCAGTATGACCGCGACACAGGCGCCGTTGTCCAGCCCCTCAAGATAGAAAGCACTCCAGACGGGCAGGCGAGCGCGGCAGCGCGCAGCGCATACGCCACTCAGGCGCAATCAAAATACGGCGGAGATCGTGCGGAATACTTGCTGGGGCCGGAAGATAAAATCCTTTTGACAAATCAGCTTTCGGGCGCCGACAACACGACAAAAATGGCTACACTTAAGGCGCTTAACCAGAATTTCAACCAACAGGATTACCAGTCGATCATCAATAAAATTCGCCCCGATAATCCTTCCGTGGCGTATCAGGGCGATCTCTACGCGCTGAACAGGTCGCAGCAACAGCAAACGAATTTCTTCACCGCAGCCCCAGCGGCTCTTTCCTCGGCAGATGTCGCCAACCGGATCGGCATCGGAAACGATCTGCGCGATCCGACGAAGGGCAATAAAGAGGGCAGGTTTGCCATGCCGAGCGATAAGCTCTTGCGCGATGCGAGTTCCGGCTATCTGCCGAACATCAGCAACGCTAATCAGGCCGACATGACATTCGGCGCGATGAAGGATTATTATGCCTGGGCGTCACAGCGCGACAAGGATTACAGCGGCGAGATCAACCCTTCACGCTCTGACGAGGCGTGGAAGGCCGTCTTGGGAAATCAGGCGCGCGGCACGTTTACCCCGTGGGGCATGCCTGTCAGCCAGTTTAATGATAAATTCGCACAGGTAGCACCGAAACAGGTTGCGACGCAATGGGCCGACGTCGATCCGCAAACACTCAATAATGCCGATCTTGAGGCTATCCCGATGAAGGGCTCGCCAATGTCAACGGGGCTCTATAAGATAAAATCAGGGAATGGTTATGTTTTGAACACGAAAACAAAACTTCCAGTAATCATAAACTTGAATGAAAAATAATGAGCCCACAAGCAGACGCAGCGCAAGAGCCTAACCCGTCAACACCGGACGGAATGCAGGCGCTCATTCAAAAATATAATGTCGATCCGAACTCGATCTCTCCCGAGAATAATCCGGCTGACACGTCACAGACGGGGCCGGCGGGGCCATTAACGAACCTTATGCGCGGTGTAGGGTCGGCGAGCGTGGGCGAGAAGATGCTCGGGGAACCTCAATCCAGCATAGCGCCCGATCTGGCCCTCCTTAACTCACTGGAGCCGGCGCCGGGGACGTCCTATCTGTCAGGCGCCCTTTACGGGCTGGGTTCAATTGGAACCACAGCCGTTGAAGGTGGCCTTGTCGGTGGCCCTCCAGGGGCGGCAGCTTTGACGGCAGCGGTGACGCGCGAGGAGCGCGCGCAGCAGTTAATGGCTCAGGGGGTTGACCGTGACACGGCTTACAGGACATCGGGCCTTGAGGGTATGGCAACCGGGGCATTGTCGATCATGCCGGCGTCGCCGATAGGAGCCATATCGGAAAACGCTGCTATCAACGTCGGAGCTAAGATGATCGGCGGGGCGGCGGCACAGAGAATTATCGGTGCATCTACAGCTTACTCAGCGAGCAAGGTTCTTGATGATGCCGGCTATCACGACATGGCGAAGCAGTACCGTCAGATGGACGACGACAACGCCATGTCAGAATATATTCAGGGCGCCTTTTTCGGTGGTGCTTCGCATGTGCATGATATGTTTATTAAGCCGTCAGATATCAATCAGGCGATGGCTGTCAGCAATAATCATGATCTTGAAACCAACAGCCCGTTTGGGGTTCCAGCGACGCCGGCGGCTCGGGACGCGCACATAAAATCAATGATCGAGGCGCAGCGCGCCGTCATGGGTGACGAGCCTTTTGACGTCAGTGGAAACTTTACCGGAGACAAGGGCGATATCGCCTTCGCCGCCAAGCCTCAAGATTTACAAATACACAAAGATTACGCCGCCGCAATGAGAAAGGCGGGTTTCGAAAACGAGGCCAGCGAATACGAACAGGCTATCGGCCTGTCAGAGAAAAATCAAGGCCGTCAGGATAATCTCTATTCAGCCATGCAAGAGCATTCCTATGCGTCACGCGATCTGATGAACCTCCAGAACGATCAAAACACGCTCACCAATGAGATAGGCCGTCCGTTGAAAATGTCGGAGCTTGTCTCGATGACCGATCCGGCGACAGGCGCGCGGCTGAAAAGCATCGAGGATGAATTAAACACGCAGATCACCTCAACACGCCGCGCCGATCTTCAACACGAACAACGCATGGTTATGGAGAGCCTTGACAGTGACGACCTAGCTGGAATTAAAAAGGGCGTGGCGGAGCGCAAGGAAGCTCTCGAAAAAGAACGAGATACGGTAACGGGCAACATTGAGGCGAAACAGGGCGATGTCGATAAGTATACGAAAAACATTGAGAGGCTCACAAAGAAACTCACTAACGCAGAAAACAAGCGTCAAGCGGAAATTGAACAGCGCAGGGGTGAAAAAACAGCGACGGCCCCGGCGGAGGCAGCACAGGTAGGCGCGCCGGCTGGAGAACACCCCGGGCCGGTCGATGAGATTTTACGCTCAAATCCTGATATGCTCATTACGAAAGAGGGCGGCGGTACGATCCGTGCCGATGAAGCTATCAAAGAAGCGGCGAACACCGAACCGTTACAAACACGGAAAAACATATTGCAGGCTCTTATTAATTGCTTCATGAGGACAGAACTATGAAACCGGAATGTGCAGATGCGGCTCGCAAGGCGGCTGGGACTAACCTCTCTGACGAGGAGATCGCCAACGCCGAAAAGCTCATAAGAGAAAAGGGGCCGAACCTCGCCCGTCAAAATCCAGCGGAGTGGCGCAGCCTTTCCAATATGGAGAAAATGGATCGCATCGCCCAGGCGGTCAAAGAAGATGTTGACGCCGCAGCCGCGACAAAGCAAAAGAAAATAGGGCTTGAAATCCTGACAGGAAAAGCCCTCGACAACACAATTGACAATTACATCAACGATAAAAAGATACAGGGCCGCGCGCTGTTTAGCCGGCTGTTCGATAACCATCCAGGGCAAGAGGGAAATTCCATGAGCCTGCAATCGAGGAAAGAGGCGATCCATGCCGTCTCCCTCGCTGGGCTTAACAAGGCATTCCGCGACATCAATGGATTTGCCGAACTTTTCACCAACAAAGAAAATCAGCGCGCATTTATCTACGCCATCAAGGGGCGCGACGCCGCCAACATCATCGGCGATAAAAAGATCGCCCGGACTATGACCGAGGGCGCTAAGCGTTATCTCGATACTGTGGAGGAATTGCGCCAAAGGTTCAATGCCGGCGGCGGAACTATCGGCAAGCTTGAGGAGGCATACTTACCGCAGAAATGGCATTCCGATCTGGTCGGCGCATCCTCATTCGAGGAGTTTTATAATTTCTTTAGGCCACGTCTTGACGAGGGGCGTTACATCAACGCCGAGGGAAATCAGATGTCGGAGCCTGAACTCCGCGCGACATTTAACCATATCTATGAAAGCATTAGGACGGGCGGGGCGAATAAGCTTGAACCCGGACAGTTTGCCGCCAAGGGCGAGGTCGCTGATCGCTATAATGAGCATCGCTATGTTCACCTCAGGGGGCCGGACGACTATATCGAAGCCATGCAAAAGTACGGCGCGTCGCGCGATATCGTCACGGCTATACAGGATCATATCAGCGCCCTCTCACGCGATATAGCGCGGATAGAAATGCTCGGCCCCAACGCCGACGCCAAGGCGCAGTTTTTAATTGCGCGTGAAGGCCAGAGATTAAAGAACAACGGTATGCGCGCCAAGGTCGTCGATGCCGAGATGAAGTATGCTCAGGCTCTCTATGATGAGGTATCGGGCCGGCGCGATACGATTTTCAGCGAGCGCGGCGATGCTATCGGTAGAAACGTGCGTAGCACGGTTTTGGCGGCGAGGATCGGCGGGGCGACAATATCGAACATTCCGCACGAAGCGGCATTCCTCGCCCACGCCTGGAGCAACGGGCTTCCCGTTATGAAGATTTTCAAAGATCAGATTGTTGACACCTTCGCCAAAAGGAAAGAGGGTGATATCGATTTCCTCGACGTCAACGGCCTGACGAACGATCACCAACATTCTATGATAAGCAATTTTGTCACCGACGAGATCAAGCCAGGCTTCTCGGATAAGTCCCTCCGCGCCGTGACACTGGTCAGCGGCCTTGATCGCGTCAACCACATGAAATTCAATAACTACGCCGTCGCCATGAGCAACCGGATCGGGCAGACAGTCAGGACAGTAAAAGACCTCGCTGGCGCTATGGACAGGGACAGGTTCATGTCGCACTACGGCGTGACGGATAAAGATTTTTCCGTTTGGAAACTTGCCGATCAATCAGAATATAAAGGTAGTAAAGTTTTAACTATAAGTGACATATATCAAATACCTGATAAACAACTTGAAAACCTCGGCAATCCCAGCCTGCTCCGCCGCGATGCGGTGACACGGCTTATGGCTGTGGTCAATGGTGAAACCCGCCACGCCGTCAACGAAAAATCCCCGTCGATCTCGATGGTGACGAAGGGTATGGACGCCAAGTCAGGAACGCAAGAATTTCAAAATCAGGTGTGGAAATCTCTGATGACGCTGAAAACGTGGCCCCTCAATATGATGTACGTTCAATGGAGCCGAGCGATGAGCATGCCGACGACGCTGGGAAAGCTTTATTATGCCGCTATCCTCGCCGCCGGCGGGACGCTGGGCGGTTACATGACCGTGCAGGCCAAAAGCCTTTTGCTCGGCAAAGACCCGTTGCATCTTGACGATAAGGCTCTTTGGATCGAGAGCATCATGTCCGGCGGCGGCTCAGGTATTTTCGGTGACGTCTTGCTCAACCCCGACAAGAATGCAGGCGACGCCGGCGATTGGATAAAGAACATCGTCGGGCCGGTAGGGGGCGCCGTGGCTGACGTCGGCTCCCTGGTCACGAATGCGATCAAGGGTGACGTTAAGAACTTCGGGAAGAAGGCCGTCAACTTGACAAAGGACTTTACGCCCGGTGCGAACATCTGGTATCTGGTCGCGGCGTGGAACAGGCTCGTTTTTACAAATATCCAAAATATGATAAATCCATCTTACGGCGCGCAGCTTGAAGGCCAGGCTCTTTCCCGTGGTCAGCGTTACTATGTTCACCCCTCGGGCGGGGTCGAAGCGCCTGACCTATCTACCGCTTTACCAAAGTAATAAATTAAGATATGGTTAACAAAAAGGGGAGACTATTAATGGGTATCATCAAGAGAACTTTACAGGATATCTTTTTAGTTTTTGCCTTGCTCTGGTTGGCAACCATGCCGGCGCATGCCACGATCAGCGGCACGACGCTCAAATCAGGGCCTTACACCTGTAACGGATCAACAGCATCATTCTCTGTCGGCTTTGCCTACATCGAGGACAGCGATCTTGTCGTACAAACGCTCACGACCTCAACAGGTTCCATCGCCACTTTAGCGATCACATCAAACTATACGGTAACGGATGGGACGCCGTTGCCTGACGGCACATTCCCGAACGGCACGATTGTCCTCAACACGCCTAGCTCATCTTGCGTCACAGGTCAAACCCTGACCATTTCCCGCGCGCTGGGCCTGACACAGGGGCAGGCGTACCCCGAGGGTGGGCTTTTTCCGTCATCTGCGACGGAGCAAGCTTTTGACCGCCTGACGCTGTTCTCCCAGCAGCAGCAGCTTTCTCTCAATAACTCTATACAAATTCCTACGGTTGATAATGGGATAACTACCGTTCTTCCTGTTGCATCTCAACGTGCGAATACTTTCCTGGCTTTTGATGGCTCTGGAAACATAACGACTAGCGCTCTCGGTGGATATACTGGCTCCACTCAGGTAACAACCCTCGGCACGATCACTACAGGCACATGGAACGCGACACCCGTCACTGTTCCTTATGGAGGCACAGGAGATACCACGCTTACGGCTCACGGTGTTTTGCTTGGCGAGGGAACGGGTTCGGTTGTTGTCACGGCAGCAGGCACGTCGAACTATCTCCTGACAAGCAATGGCGCGAGCAGCGATCCGACATATCAGCAGCTTAATCTTGGAACGTCAGCGGCGATCACTGGTACGCTGCCTGTTGGCAATGGCGGCACGGGTGTTACAGCACTGAGCAGCATCACAACGCTTTCCGGCTTGACCAGTGTCGGCACTATCGGCACAGGTACATGGCAAGGGACTGTTGTCGGCCCTACTTATGGCGGCACGGGTGTTACAGCACTGAGTAGCATCACAACGCTTTCCGGCTTGACCAGTGTCGGCACTATCGGTACAGGTACATGGCAAGGGACTGTTGTCGGCCCTACTTATGGCGGCACAGGGGTCAATAACGGCAGCTATACAATGACTTTAGGCGGCAATGTTTCAACTGCCGGCGCCCTGACGACAAGCGGTGCGTATCCTCTAACGCTGACAACCGCCGGATCAACAAACGTCACTCTGCCAACGTCAGGAACTTTAGTTAATACCGGCGTTTCTTCTTTGTCGTCTTTGACAACGGTAGGGGCGCTCGCATCAGGATCATTGACAACGGGCTTCACTACCGTTGCAGCCGCACAGGGAGGTACAGGGCAGACTTCCATAGCAAATGCCTTCATCAGCTTTTATGAAAGCGTGGCGACCACCCTTGGAGATATGGTTTACGGGGGAGCTTCAGGAACGCCCACAAGGCTGGCGGGTAACACTGCATCTACAATCAAATTTCTAAGTGAAACCGGAAGCGGTGGTAATGCTCAAGCTCCAGTATGGGACACCTTAACAGCGGCCCAGCTTCCGACGGGTACGGTCGTTACGAACACGGGCTCGCCGGCACAAGGCGATGTTCTTTACTGGAATGGATCCAGCTGGACAGACCTCGCGCCCGGGACATCTGGCTTCTATCTGCAAACACAAGGGGCAGGCGCTAATCCTATATGGCATAGCGTCTCCGGTTCTGGCACGGTTACGAGCGTGGCGACAACTGCCCCGATCACCGGGGGAACCTTTACCACCACCGGCACAATCGCTTGTGCGACATGCGTTGCCTCGGCATCAACGTGGACGCAGGGCGATGTTCTTTATTATAACGGGTCTAACTGGGTTGATCTTGCCGCCGGTACATCCGGGCAGTTTCTCCAGACGAAGGGCGCAAGCGCAAATCCTGTATGGGCGGTAAGTGGTAATCTGCCTATCACCTTTCAAACTTCTACCTACGCTCCAGCGGCTAGTGATAACGCATCACAGATAAGTTTTAAGGGCGCAAGCGGTGCGGCAACGTGGACACTCACATCTGCGTCAACCTTAGGATCAGGATGGTATGCTGTTCTTAATAATCCAACGACATTTAATTTAACACTTAAATCTTCCGGCGGGACGATAGACACTATAGCGGCGGCTACGGGTTTTATCATGTATCCGGGTGAGGTAAGGCTTGTACAAACAGATGGGACTAACTTTTATACGACAATATTACATGGCGGCGTGGCGACATTTACTGCTTCCACAACTTGGGAAAGACCGCCCGGCTATAATAAATTCTTTGTTGAAGTGGTTGCAGGCGGCGGTTCAGGTGCAGTTAGAACAACCACAGGTAACGCCGCAGGTGGTGGGGGAGGTGGTACATTTACACAAACATTATCAGCGACAGCTTTTGTTGCTGTCGGATCAACGGAGACAATTACCGTAGCAGCCTCCGCTGCAAGTGTAGTTTCAGGTAATACCAATGGGAACACAGGAAATCACTCTGCAATAACCATTAATGGTGTATCTTGGACAACGTCTGGAAGTACTGCGGCGACAAGCGCTGCTAGCGGCTCAGCAGCTACGGGCGGTGCTGGTGATAGCTTGATGACTTCTGCAACAGGCCTTACATGGGGATGGTATAGCGATAACGACATTTATGAAGGTAGTGTTGGGGGTTCAGTGACGACAGGAAACGTACCTTCAACTGGCAATGGAGGTCTTAATGCAGGGGGTGGAGGCGCGAGCTCAAGCACATCTGGCGGTGTTCGCACGGGCGGCATACCGTTAAATAGTATTGGCGTTGGTGGTGTTGGATCATCGACAACCGGAACTGGCACGACCGGTGGCACTGCTCCCGGCGGCGGTGGTGGTGGTGCAGTAGAAGGAGCAAATTCAGGCTCTGGTGCAGGTGGTCAAGTAACAATAACGGGGATACAGTAATGAAAAAATATATCATAGTATTATTATGCTTTGTGTCTTTGTCTGCTCAGGCTGCGAATTATGCAGTCGTAGACGGAAATGGAAACGTGACGAACGTAATCTCCTATGATGGCGTATCCCTATATAATCCACCGGCTGGATCATCTCTAGTTAAATCAGATACAGCAGGAATCGGATGGACTTATTCTAACGAACAATTTTCCCCACCAGTACCGCCAACTCCGACAGTGACCCAGCAAGTTACATCTGCCCTCGCCGCTGGACTTTCGGTATCGTCAACGGATTATTCTGGCCTCAATGGCACATATGCCCTCGATCAGTCAAGCCAAAATCAGGTCAACGCCGTCACCACCTACATACTTTTGAACGGTACTTTCCCCGGCGGAGGGTCTACGATGCCTTGGGTAGACCAAACAGGAGCAGCACATCAATGGCCTTCAGTAACAGAGTTCAAATCCTTTGCAACTGCATACGCGAATTATGTAGCCGCCATATCATTATACCAATTAAGCAACGGGGCTTCTGGAAGCTTGCCTTCAAACACGGTGACGATACCATGAGCGAGGCGTCTAAGGGGTTGCTTGATGGGGCTTTCGTAGGATCGGCAGGGACATCCCCTTTTTGGTGGAATTACTTCGACACAGCGGCCCACATTTTTATCTTTCTTTGTGCTATGGCAGTGGGTATACTCCGTGTGTTGATACTGTACAAAGAGTACAAAAACCCCAAAGGAGAAAAACATGACGACTAATCTTCAATCACTTCTCGGTCAACTTCCGGCTGAAGTTGCGCTGCCACTTTTGAACAGCTTTTTCGCAAGCGTTGAAGCTAACCCGACCACAACGAACGTAGCAGCGCAAGGCGCGGCACTGTCCGTGAGCGTACTTGCAGCTCTGCCGACACTCGAAGCCGACGCGATCAAGGCCGTTGCTGTTGATGCACAAGCTAAGATCAACGTGGCCCTGACACACACAGCTACCGTTACTGGCTAATGCTTCCGACCGATTTAGAACTTGCCCGTTTTTGTTCAGCCATCTACACGAATGCTTTGTCATTTGATTTTGTAGATGAAGGTACAGAAACGGGCATTTTCTTTGCGGTCAAAAAATTACCAGACGTTGATGTTGTCGTCTTTCGCGGCAGCACTGACGCCGAGGATTGGTGGAGGGATTTAGATGTACAGATGGTTTTTGAATACGGCCTCGGAAATGTTCATGCTGGTTTCGACAAAAACATTGGCATGGTATACAATCTTCTTAACGACAAATTGCGTCCTCACCCTATCATTACAGGTCATAGTCTTGGTGCTGCCCGTGCCGCAATTTATAGCGGATTTCTTACTCATTACAATAATAGTCCAAGTGCTGTTGCTTTATTCGGTTGTCCTCGCGCTGGCGCACAGGCATTGGCGAGCGCTACAAAAGATATACCCATATCCTCCTACAGAAACAGACAAGATCCTGTAACCGATACTCCGCTTACGCTGCCGAACTTCCCCTATGTACAGATCAGGGAATTAAAGCCGCTTGATGGAATGGTTGAAAACGAATACAATGACCTGTTTAAAGATCACCACATAGATTGCTATGTAAATGGTATGGAGAAATTAAGTGGCTAATTTAATTCCAGCAAGTAACCTGCAAGCTGCCGCCGTTGCCGGGGCGATTGTAACGATCGTACAGCACTTCGTCGTTTCTCAGGGCGGAGAGATATCCCCCGACATTGCCAATGCCCTGACAGCTCTTGTAACCGTGCTTGTCGCTCACCTTTGGGATGTCGTTACCGGTGAGAACAATGACCCTGCCACAAAACCTTGACAACATAGACGACCGTCATATTATAGCAATGACGATTGACGGAGAGGCCGAAAACCAAGGCTCCGAAGGTCGTCAGGCCGTTGGCTGCGTTATACAAAACAGAGCGCGATTTGTGTGGCAAGGGGAAAGAAGCGCCCGGGCGGTATGCCTTCACCCCTATCAATTCTCTTGCTGGCTCGCTGGGCCTGACAGAGAAAGAATATTGTCATTACAAGACGATAACGAATTTATGGTGCAAGCGCTTTATCTGGCCGATCAGATCCTTAAGAACTCCCTTTACGACATCACGGGAGGCGCCGACAGCTATCAGGTGACGGGTACAAATGCCTACTGGTCAAGGGGGCTAACTCCTGTTAAAGTAATCGGGAGCCAACAGTTCTATATCACAAGGAACATGTCATGATTTTCATCGGTAACTTTAGGGTCTTTGAACAACAGCCTCTTTCCAGCGTGGGAACAACGGCTTCGGGGGGTAACTTTTCCGCCGGATGTGTTGCTCAAAAACCTACCCAGTGCATGATTATAAACTATGGCACCGCAGGCGCACAGGTTAAATTCGATGGCAACGCGACCCCGACAGCTGTTAACACCGCAGCCGCAGCCGGTACACGACAAGTTTATATTCCAGCCGGTTCTGTTATGGTCGTCGATGGAGGCAACCTTAAAAACTTCTCGGCTATCACCGACACAGGATCAACGAACCTTATCTTCCATGCTGGTGAAGGATCATGATTAAAAACATTATCATCGTGGCGCTTCTGGTTATCATCGCTTATCCGGCTTTTGCTGGTATGAAAGCGGTTGCCGTTTCGTCTTTCGGCCTGAGCGTTAACGTAGAAAATTCTATCACAAAAATTCCAACAGAAACCGGCGGGGGTATCCAGTGAAAAACTTTTTACAAAAATTAGCCATCATCATATTTCTTATCGCTCTTAGCATTCCTTCATTGGATGCACAAGCGGCGGTAACGGCTAACTCGATCATCACGCCGCAAACCCCTAACCGGGGTATCCTCCAATTTCTGCCGGCATCGACACCGGGCGTTTATGTTACGGCATATACCGCCGGAGCGAACGGATCAAAGGTTGTCGGCATATCCATGAATAACAGCGACAGCGCTACACACGTTGTCACCTGTCAGCTTGTTAACGCCACGCTTCAATACGGCGGAGTGACGCTATTAAGCACTGCGACGGCAGGCTTCGCTTCTGGAACAAACGGTCAGGCTATGTTATCTTCAACATTATGGCCCGGCGGTTTCACGGATGCTAACGGTAATTATGGCATAATATTATCATCGGGTGACACCATTCAATGCACCTACGCGACGGCTGTCACGGCAGCTAAAGCGTTAAATATCCTCGTAACAGCAATGGATTATTAATCATGGCTTACAAAGAACCTCCCAAAAAGGCTAATGGTAAGATGATCTCGGTTCCCGAGAAGCTTGCCAAATTTGCCAACATCATGAAGTCAATGGGCAATAAAAAGAAATAGGGGATAACGATGGGCTCTCAAATGTTTAAAGTTCAGGCCGATGATCTTGAGGCTTTGAAGGTTCTGGCCTCTCTGGTATCGAACCCGAAGGCTATCGCCGAAGCCCATGCCGAGGCGCGTAAGCAGATCGCCCTCACGGAAGAAGAAGAAAAGAGGGTCGTCGAGGCTAGACAACTTTTAAAAGAATATGCAGCGAGGCTCGCAGTTATCGATGATGCCCACGCTATCCTCGATAAAAAAGAAACAGAGATCACAAAACGTCAAAGCCTTAAACAAAAACAGCTTGACGATCTTTCTACCCAGTTAATTGAAAAAAAAGATACTCTTGACGGGCAAGATAACAATCTAAAATTAAGAGAAAAGAGATTGCAAGAGGACAGGCAAAAGCATTCTCAATCTGTTGATGTCCTAAATGACAAACAGAAAAAACTTGATGAACAAGAGAAATCCCTTAACGAAAAACTTGAAGCCCTGAAAAAGATCACGGGCTAAGTAGGAGCCCATGTTAAAAGCCGTCTTTCAGGTTACGAGCAGCGGAGGCGGATGGAATGGGCAGCTTGTTTATGAAGCCATTACAGCAACATATAACGCGACGGGCGCCGAGCAGGTCATCGAGGCCACAAGCGGCACTGGCACCGTAAACTTAGCGGCCCCAGCGCAAGCGGCTTGGATGCTGTTTGTCAAAAACTCTGGATCGGGTACAATAACAATTTCAGGAACTATAGACGGCGGGGCCTCTTTCGTTCTCGCTGCAAAACAAGGGGTTATTCTGGTATGGAACGGCACGGGCTGGCTGGCATTCTAAAAAGGTTATTTATTTTATCCTTGCTGTTGACGTTCACAGCCTCGGCGCGCGCTGACTATCAGCCCGTGTGGGCGATCTCGCGTGGCGGTACTGGGCAATCTACCCAGCAGGCGGCTATTGATGCCTTGGCTGGATCTCAATCATCAGGGAAATATCTTCGTAGCGACGGGACACATACGACGCTCACGACAATACAGGGGGCAGATGTCCCTACTTTAAATCAAAATACATCAGGAACGGCAGGCTCTCTCAGTGGAGCATTGTCGGCTAATCAGCTTTTAGGATCTCTGACCGCCGTTGCCCCGACGGGTCAATCGGTGCCGTCATGTTCTACCGCTGCGTCGGCTTTGCAATGGACATCTGGATCGGGCTTCGCGTGTAACACTTCCATAACGGCCAATACAGCAACGACCGCAGGCACCTTAACGACGGCCCTATCTGCAAATCAGGTATTAGGATCGCTTACGGCAGTGGCTCCAACCGGGCAAAGTGTACCATCATGCAGCACGGCAGCATCGGCGCTGCAATGGACAAGTGGATCTGGTTTCGCATGCAATACTTCGATAACGGCAAACACGGCATCAACAGTCACCACGAACGCCAACCTTACTGGCCCCATTACATCGTCAGGTAATGCCACATCAATCGCATCGCAGACAGGAACGGGCACGACCTTTGTGACCTCCGCCGGGCCTACCTTAACCGGAACCACGACGACAAGCGGCGATCTAAACCATAAGGGGTTTGCTATTTCTTTTAATAGTTCTCATGCCACAACGACATGGACATCTCCCACTTATGCGTCAACAAATATGACGTTCAAGGTGACGGTTATCGGAGGCGGTGGAGCAGGTGCAGCCGGATCAAGCACGACAACAGACGGCGGCGGCGGCGGATCTGGTGCCGTTTGCGTTAAGTATTATACGACAATAGCAGCGAATACCGCATACACGATTGCCGTGGGGAATGCTGGATCAAGCTCGACATTCAGCGATGGAACTACGACCGTCACGGCGACAACGGGCGGCGCCGGCAACACTACCGGCGGCGGGGGGGCTGTTGGTACCTGTACTAATGCAGACTATGCTTTCGGCGCGCAAAATGGGCAAACAGAGACAATTAAAACCGGCGCTGCCGGATCTGTTGGTGGTGACGGAGGTGGTAGTCCCTATGGTACTGGAGGTCTAGGCTCGATCACAACATCGGCGACTAATGGAACCGGATGCGGGGCCGGGGGTGGCGGTGTAGCCACAACAGGAACAGGTGGCACCGGATCCACCGGCTGCGTTATCATAGAATGGGTTCATTAAAGGAGTAAATCGATGCCATCAAAATCACAGGCCCAGCATAATCTCATGGAGGCTCGCGCGCATGGCGCTAACTACGGCAAAGATATCCCCATGAGCGTGGCAAAGGAATTTGTCAAGGCCGACAAAGGTAAGAAGTTCACCAAGGCTATGAAGAAAAAACGCCGTTAACTATTAAACAAAACTTTTGTCGCATGCTCACCACAAAAGCTTGTGCCGGCAATAGTAGGAAACACATTATTAAGACAGAATTGCCCGTTTGCTGGATGAGGCATGCCTACCGTTTGAGGAGGGAAGCGACGGCATTCACCGGCCCCAAGCTGGGCGCCGGGCTTATAGAATTTACACGATGAACAGGTCGGGCCTTTTACTTCTTCGGTAGACATTTTTTGATCCTCTTTTTGTTTTCGCTTTGGCGCAACAGATCACGGCCAACGTGGTTGACAGCCTGAGATAAAGGTATCTCAGATCCCATTTTACTTGACAAGTTTTTTCTTATGATTTCGAAACCGGCAAGGGCATCTTCACTTAACCAGAAAAGCTTATCCTTGAACCCCGCCATGTGCATGCTCTGGCGGAATGATTTGTGGTTTGTGGTCATTTTTCTTTCCCTTATACTTTACGAATGCCTGAAACACGGTGTCCTTGTGGATGATGGGGGATCCCCAAGGTTGATACCCCAAGGCTAGAGTGTCAGATACCTCACGAAAGCCGTATTCGTCGCCGATGGCGACCCATATATATTCAGTTATTGTTCTTAGGTGGATCATTCTTTAATTATATAATACTTATATAATCCAGTCAACTAACTATATTTTGGTATCCGTAAAGGGCGATCATAGCGGCCTCGGCTCGACCGTCGTCCTTTTTTCTATCCCAGTTGTGAGAGAATGCAGGGAATAGCTGGCTGGCCCTGAGACGCGCGCCATCCTTTTCCTTGGGGCAAGATAATTTTTTCTTCCATGTTTGCGAAGCGACATATGTATAAGGGATGTCGAGGGCGATAAGACAGGCATCGATAGCACAACAGGCCCAGCCGTAGGAGAAGGCATGGGCCGCGCCGTTGCCCGGCTGCGCGGATACCTGCTCAACGAAAACATGATCCGGCTTCTCGTCACGGAGGATCTTGAGGACGCCCCTTGTATCAATTCTTGTGCGTAAATTTTTACCCTTCTTTATCTGGAAGGTCGGCATATCGTACACCAGAAGTTCGTCCTTATTGTAGGAGACGATCGCTCCGCCGGCGCCGGGGTCTATGCCTATGATGTTCATTTTCTACCTATAAAAAAACCCCGAGGTATATTTCAACCTCGGGGCGTTGAGTTGCGAAGCTTTAGAAATTACTTGCTGACTTCTTCTCGGCTTCCGGCTGGGCTTGCCGTTGTGCAGGCGTTGCCGTTTGTGCCGTCACGTTTGGCGTTGGCGCACCCCAATATTCTTGCAGTTCTGGAGGAGCGTCGACCCATGATGTGATCTTGAACACGGGCTTATAGTTCGTGCCGTACTCACCCTTCACCGGTTCTGTATTGGTGCATTCGACAACGGGAAGCTTGCCGGGGTTTTCTACAACTCCAGCGAGATAAGCATCATCCAGTTCGTCAATGGCGTCGATAGCGATGAATGCCGTCGTTGTAAACTCAACAACGCCATCGAAGAACTTCGGGCTATATAGATTAAGTTCGACGCCGGCCATGAAGCAAAGCTTTTCTTTGCCATCTTTGTCCGTCCACTTTTTGTCAGGGCGCGGCGCTTTGTCCGTGCGAGAAGGGTGGTAGATTTTCTCGGGAGCAAGACCGTCTCTGAAGTAAAACCAACCTGTTTTGATGTGGGCCATGTCAGCGACAAATGTCGGATTTGAAATTTCGACATCTTTTTTATCCTTCCGTTTTGACCATCTTCCCGATTTCGCATTGTACTTGACAAACGGGGTGAACTCTCCATTGCTAAGACCTAGAGCCATTGTGCTTTTTTCCTTTTACTAAATAACCGAGGGGTGTTGAAACCATATCAGCACTTTTCCTCAGCCATACCCACCATACAAAACAAAAATCTTTAGTCAATAGCATATTTTTAAAAACAGTACCTTGACGGAGATCAAATCTTATATAAGTTAGACAGCGAACGGGCGGGGAGGATTTCGAAACCTTCGCACTCAGCCGCGCATGCTCGCCCGTTCAGATTTTCTTTAACAGGCTGGGAATAAAGGGCTGAGGATGATGACAGAGAAAAAATACTTTAAAAGCATAGATGCAAGGACATTAATTGATGTCTATGGCTTCGCTCTGTTTCCTATTTATGGTGTCATCGATGGTCATTGCACTTGCGGCGCTTATCCTTGCGGAGAAAACAATCGTTCCGCCGGAAAGCACCCGGCAACGCCTGACGGCTTCAAGAGCGCAACTAAAGATATAAATGAACTCATAAAATTATGGGACAATAGAAATTTTTTGAACGTGGGCATAGCTACGGGAGCCGTAAGTAATTGCTTTGTCATCGATGTCGACGGGCCGCAAGGGGATAAAGAGCTTGACGATTTTGGCGGCATTCCGCATACCCTTACCAGTAATACAGGTCGTGGCCGTCATCTTTTCTTTAAATACCCCGGAAAAAATATTAAATCTCGCAGCGGCATCATCGGCGGTAAAGTAGATGTGCGAGGCGATGGCGGCTATGTCGTCGGCCCCGGATCGTGGCATCAGAATGGCCATCAATATGAGTGGTTTAATCCGTTGATCGATATCGAGGAAGCCCCAGCCCGTTTGCTGGAGCTTGTTTGCCGGGATAGAATATCGACTTCCCGGGAGATAACATCCCCTCCCGTGGCGCCTGCGCGCCCCCGGCTGGCCTCAAGCGGCGGATGGTCGGAGGCCGATGTCATTGAGATGCTCGATTACGTCGATAAGAATATGGGATATAGCAAGTGGATCGACATGGGCATGGCCCTACAGTCGGAAGGCTTCGGGTTTCATCTTTGGGAAGATTGGTCGAACAAGACGCGCACGATGGGCGCCGACGGACACCTGCGCGCCGACCCTGCGATGCACTGGAATAGCTTCAAGCCCAAGGCGGGTATCAGCTTCGGCACGTTTGTGAAGATGGCGCAAGATGGCGGCTGGAGCCGAAAGAAACAAAACGGTACTATAATACCACATCAACCCTCGCCGGAAGCCGCGCGGATTAACCAAGGGCATCAGTATAATACCGTTAAAGATCAAATAGATAATGCCGCGCCGGTTGATAAAGGAAATCGGCCATTGATTGAATTTACTATGGCTAACGATATTCAACCGACCTTAGAAGCTAATGATTTCGTTAAAGGATTGCTCGCCGAGGAACAGCTTTCGGTGGTCTACGGGGAGAGCAACTGCGGCAAGACCTTCTTTGCCACGGATTTAGGCTTCCACATAGGCATGGGACGCGAATGGCGCGGAAGGCGCGTCGATAAGGGCGGCGTGTTATACGCTGCGCTGGAGGGCAGCTACGGGCTCAGGAATAGGGTTCAAGCCTTCCGCCTTAAGAACGGCCTAGACGATGCCTTGTTCGCTATGGTGGCCTCTCAGGTCGATTTCATGGATCGGGAAGGAAATATTAAGGAATTTATCGAATGCGTTAAGCGCGCCAAGGATCAGATGGGCGGGATCAAGATGGTCGTCGTCGACACACTGGCCCGGGCGATGGCAGGCGGTAACGAAAACGAAGGTCAAGATATGGGAATGCTCGTTCACCATGCCGATCGGATCCGGTATGAGGCGCAATGTCACGTTTGCTTTATCCATCACTCAGGCAAGGACAAGGCGCGCGGCGCGCGCGGTCACTCCAGTCTCCGGGCTGCGGTTGACACCGAGATCGAGATCAGCCGCATCGAGGGCGCGGATTATTCCACCATCAAAATCGCAAAACAGCGGGAAATGGAAGCCGATCCCGATATGTTCTTTAAACTGGAGCGCGTTATCATCGGCGTGACGGCTCTCGGCGAGGAGAAATCAAGCTGCGTGGTGCGTCCGGTCGAGAAGGATGACCTCACCAAGCCCCAGCAAGATCAGACGCTCACGCCGATGCAACAGTTTGTTTACGACGCCATCGTTAATGCGATCGCCAAGTGCGGAACGAAACGGATCCCCCGTCAAGACAACAATTACGAATATGCGTGCATTGACTATGAACAGCTACGTTCCGAACTCGATATGCGCGGCTTCAAGAGCATGGTCGATCATGACAAGGCGCGCGATGTCACCAACAATATCCGTGTGTCGCTGAGGCGCATGGGCAAGATCGACTTTAACAAAAACTATATATGGCTGACAACAAAGGAGTAGTAAAAATGGACGCAGAAGAATTATCAAGAGTGATCGTGCAGCGCAAAGTGGGATTTGTGGAACACAACCTGCTCAGTGCGGAACAGATCATGATAAACCAGAGACTTTACGAGCTGGATGTGATCGCCCACAAGATGACCATGAAATGGGGTTTCAGGAGATTGGAAGATCTCGCCCCGGTAGACCTTCAAAAGAAATGGGCGTCTCAATTATCGAAGCTTGAGGATGCGGTCATTGCGGGTAATGTTCTGCTCACCGAGGAACTCGTTAAGGGCTCTGTCAGGGGTTGGCAGGCCCTCGAAAAGAATGCGATTGATGCCGGTCATGTTCCTTACGAGACTTTGTTTTTTGAAGTCGTCACGGAGGATGGCATGGTGTACCGTGTCGTAAGGCACCCAGAAGATGTTCATGCGCTTACGGTGAAGGCGCCGGATGATGGCGTTATCGATATCGCGTCCCTTGTTCGTGTCTACCATGCGCGTCACCAAAAGGTTTTTGATCTTGACAAGCCATCCGAGTACAAGCCCAGCGGAAAGGCGATGGATGAGGATTTAGGCTTCTAAAGTAACCGAGACACGGTAAATCGTGTCATTGCTTTTATCCAGCACGGTAATGAAATGGCCTTTGATGTCGACCTGTACCGTGCCGGGAATGACATCAGCGTTAACGATAGAGGATGATATCAGGCGAGCGATATATCCGGCGTTGTTTTGTTTCTCAGACATTATTTTATTTCTCCCTTGTTGATAACGGATTTTGAGGTCATCATAAAAAATCCTTCTGATATGGCGCAAGAGCTTGTGAGGCTATTTTATTTAATTCACCAGAACGCTTACTCTCCATATGCGCCGATATAGTTTGAATTTTAGTCAGCGCTGCTACTAATCCCCTAACCTCTGCTGACGGTGCGCTGGCGGCGCGGATGATTATATCAAGATCGGCTTTGCACAGCGTCCAGCTAGTGAATGGTTTTAATTCATATTCGATCTTTCCGGTTGCTCTATCTATGGCAGAAGCAACATCATCCGGCATGGGCTGTTTGCGGGTGGATTGAAGGGCGGCGCGGATGATCTTTGGAATAAGCTTTTCATATGCGTTTGTTGACTGCATCCGATTGTAAATTGTCGAATTACTTTTAATCAGATTAAACTGTTCAATAAGATCCGCAACATCATCCGGCACATGCGGGGAGATGGGTACGCGTGTTATCAACAGATACTCCAAAACATTATACAGGTCATCTTCTGTCAGAAGCATTACGGCTTTTCTGATATTGGACATTTTTAAATTAAGCTTTAAAAAGTCAATTGTCTCCCTGACATAAATAGGAATCTCATCCTTGCGCTGGTCGGTCATTTGTTTTCTCCTGCCCATCTTCTTCTTTCATGCTGTAATTCTATACGAGCCATGTTTAAAGCGTCTTGCATCCTATTAACAATATCAGCGCGAACGTATCGAACGCCATATTTTAGGTGTGTGTCCCAAAAATTAGCCCCGTTGTCGTCAGTATCTGCGTATATCTCATCCGGCATCTCATCCTTGCGATTGTCGGTCATTTTCCGGCTCCTTTTAAAATCGTGGCGTGAACATTACCTTTGCGATCAATTACGTGCTGATGCTCGTAGTCCCGTTCACAATGCTGGCAATTAAACGTGCCTTTCTCTGAAAGAGAACTTACTGCAACAACATCATAGCTGTGATCGGTAATGTGGTCTGCGGCGTCATACGCTTCATCCAAAGTATCAAAGCATTTGCTCTCATCAGGCGTTTCTCGCTCTTTGCACGAGTATCCGTCCTTGCCGTAGAAAACATCGTAGTCGGTAAGAATTAAATATTTGCTCATCTACTCCCCCTCCGCCAAAACTGCATCGAGGCTGGCGAGGGCTTGGCGTGCTAAATCATCGCAGTGAGACAATGAACCGTGCAGTGCGTTGGCTGCTTCTGTATCAGCGGGAATATGTCGGTCATTTGTATAGACATTCGCAATTAATTCTAGATTCTCCCTAACCCCCTGCAACACCTCCCTCTTGATATTGATGGTGTAAACTGGCGTGGGCTTACACTTAGCCAATCTCTCTATGTGACTGACAACGACCTCAAACGCAAATTTTAGTTCATCTTCAACACAGTGATATGGCGTTCTTGGTGTTCTTGCATATAAAATACTTCTAGCCTTTAAGATTGCTTCGTCAACATCCTTCGCGTCTATTTGAACATGAGGTTTGCGGGTTGATTGAAGGGCTTTTTCAGCAAACATAAATATATCCTTGTAAGCCAAATAGTCTGTGTCACCTTCTTTTATGCGCTCATCCCACATTTGTAATATATTTCGTTTGCTTTTTTTAATATGTGCGATGGCTTCTAAACACCTCTCCGCATCTCCATCAGTGGTAGAAGATGTTGACAGGAGATCATCTACTGCGCGGGATTTACCCGATGATTGCTCCTCCGTATCCTCGCGGGTAACGGCATCTTCCATAGCTGTATAAGTGAGGGTGACATTGGCGCGGGTGTTCCATGTTTTTATAGCTGTATAAGTGAGGGTGACATTGGCGCGGGTGTTCCATGTTTTTCTGGCTATTTCTTCTGTGGAACATAAACAAGTTTTAGCATCACATTCAGCACACTTTATTTTATACGCGACATACCCGCTCGGTTGTTCTTCGGTCTTATGACGGTAAAATACTTTTGCGCCGCAAAACGGGCAAGCCTTCAGGTATTCATTTTTTGTCATTAATTTTAAACTCCATGATATCCCGGTTTCTGTTGATCGATAAGTTTTTGACGGCGTTCTTTCTCTGGATCAATAAACTCGACCCATACACCGCTAACCCACTCCCCCGACGGATGATCCCCCACCATAAGCCTGTCGGCCTTGTGGCGTATGGCGGCTTTCTTCTCTGCTTTGCTCATAAGGCGATCAAATAGAGCCGCATCTGGGTCTGGAAGATCAAGGTTTAGCATTTTTAACCTCTATCATCCTTCCGCAAAAACGACAAAATTTATAAAACCCGTTAACGGTGCCGACAATCAAGCAATTCCTATGATCGTGGTATCCGAACAGGCATTTAAGAAAGCGTATCATCACAAATCTTTCCACATGTCGGACACTTTACTTTCTTCAAGCCTATGCAAATACGATAGAAAAATAACCACCATTTATGAAGTGGTTTTATTACCTCGCTGTTTTTATCTCCACACAATACTTGCGTGGATAAAAATATTGTTTTATCACGCGATAAGGTAATTATATCCATCGTTCCGGGCTTCATGCTTTCAATACCTTCTTCGCCTTATCCAGCGAGATCATCGGCCCGTAAAGCTTGTTCGCGAGTTTACCGGCGATATGATCCAAGGCCCAGCGGCGCGCGTTGCGGGTCTGCTGCGCTTCCAAAAGCTCATAGTATTCCTTTTGATGGGCAAGCGTCTCCTCTAACAAGCGGAATGTCTGATCGGCGCAATACTGCTCCCACCAATGATCCACGCCGACCTCTTGCTGGCGCTCGCAATGGACGATCTCATGCGCGACGATCTCGCGCGGTAATACCTCGCCCGATGGCACATAGATACGATCACCGTAACTAAATACCGTCTCTATTCGCGTAGCGAGGGGAAAAAACCTTACGATGGTATCGAAGTTTGGTGGTCTTTCGAATAGTACTTTTATTTCCGTTGGCATTAGCTCTTATCCTTTCTGCTAAAAATTCGTCTGATTTAAGGGGTTTTCTGAGAGGGCTGGTCACTGGTACGCTCTCCAGATGTGGAAGGCTTGCCCGTCGAGTTTGAACGAGCCTCCGCGCGGCTGTTGAGAAAATCTATCGTCGCTGTGGCCCACTGGCACTTTGGATCGGTCGTTGTCGTTTCTGGCTGTCGTAAATTGTGGCCTAAAATAAGGCCGAAGAATATACCCGTGATTGTGCATAAGATTTTTCCTTTCATTAAAAATAAGTTACGTCTTTATCTGTCTCGATTTTATAACGTAGTGCATCGTTTCCTATAGATTTAATCTGGCTTTTTACCCATTCAATAGCGTCATATTTAAATATAAATTTAGCCTCTATATTCCACGGGTCTGTCATGGATGTTCTCCATGAAACTACATTTTTGAAGGTCATTTATAAACCCTTCCTCTATCAGCCGTCTGTTGCTCGATCTTCTTTAATAGCTGGTCACGATCCGGCCCCAGCCCTATCCGCTGGAGCTTCTCGACCTGCTCGGGCGTGGCGTAACCATAGGCAGGATGATAGGGGATCTTCTCGCTGGTCAAAATTCTTTTCATGGCAAATCCTATATTTTGTATGGTTGATGATCGGGGTATGATAGTCCCAGCAAGCCATCCGGTTACTCTGTTGGGGTCTACCACTAACAGCCGCGCAAGGTCTAAAGTGGTCATGTCGTGATCCTTGAGGGTCTTTATCCACCTGTCGCGCGTCTCGTCGTGTTTGATCTTGGCGAGGGTTTTCTCGGCTTTTTTGGTCATTAATTTCTCCTTATTTTTATGCATGGTACGGCAATGCAAGGGGCTTTTGACCCCTTGCAAAGCTGGCCGTACCACGGGCGAAGCCTAATTGTTTATGATGTTCCTTGTGATGATAGCGGCAAAGCCAGATGACATCAAACGGTTTAGAATAATCGTCATGGTGCATCTCGCTTTTTTCGTTACCGCATACCACGCAAGCTATTTTAATGATCTTGCCTAGCTTAACAGCCTCTCTCGCTCTTAAACGAGCCCTTGCCTTTGTTTTTCTATCGGGCCTCTGATTATATAAACGGTCATTATCTGGCGTATTGCGTCTCTTTCGCGGCCTGTTGGCATATTTCATATTTTCATTTGCACGGTAACAAGCCGTGCATAAAAAATCTTTTTTCTTTATTTGCCAAGGTCTAGGGGTATAAAGAATTTCGCAACGTCTGCATTTTTTCATTGTCGCCTCTGTTTATTGGTACGGTCAATAAAGATATTTTAAAGAAAAGTATAAAGCGGTCAAGCGTTATTGCGTTATCTTTTCCACCTTATAGCCGCCTGATTGATACTTTGTCACGCAATCATCGTCGTTCTGTTTGGCGATCTGGTATCCTATGGCCCCCAGCGCGATCGATGGGCCGACCTCGCCGCCGCAAGTCTCCGTTTTTCCGGTGTGCGGGTTGTGCATGACCGTGACGGGCGTAGCGCATGCGGTCAATAGCAAGGCTGATAAGATGATAAGTTTTTTCATGACAGTTTCTCCCTTGTTAATTTCAATGCCTCGTCTCATGCTCATAACGGCCCCACAAGGTTATTGAATTTCAGGCGTAAGGATTTTTTCAGGTTTTCGGCTGCGATCATCGAGGCGAATAGGCGCCGGACATCGGTTAGGGGTAATTGTGGTATATTATTCATCGTTTTCCTCCATAAGCTCTAAGCGTGCCTCTACAATGGCCTCGGCAAGGGTCTCTACAATGGCCTCGGGAAATCTATTGACCATCTTGACCATGATCTCTAAGACGCCCGTTGAGGCATCCGCAAGGTCATTTAATTGGGATAGGGATGTCTTGATGTTTTGATCGATCAAGAACATTTTGATTTCTCTCTTTAATTGTAGACGCTGGCTTGCTATGTCTTGTTTTTTCATGGGTTCACCTGCGTGGCACAGCATTGGTCCGGCTCGGCTTCCGTGGTGCTGCAAAATTGCCCTTCGTCGTATGTTGCCTTGGCTTCACTCAGGCTATGAGCATCGATCTCATAGGTTTCAAAATGAACGAATTTGACCTTGACGCGGTATGTTTTTAGCATGCGTCACCTTTTGCGGCGGCGAGGGCTTTTTGCGCCATAGTTAAAACATCTTCATACCCCACAACATTTAATGAGCCATATTTTATCAATGCGGGGCAATCATAGTCACCATTAATTCTTGCCTCTATAGCCTCCAATGCCTCAACCAAAGCCTCATGATTATTAACGGCCCTGACGATAAAGGCGGCGTTTGCATGTGCGCCTTCGGGCGTTCTGTTGGAGCAAAAAATCATTCCAATGCTGTCAACGTTATCCGGTTTAGCGTAAAAAGTATCTTTCACTTCTCGAAAGTTTCCTAGATGCCAAGGTGTTGGAGTATGCATCATGATTGCACCTCATTATGAATGGCAACCAACAACAAACGACACTGATTAGCCCATATGTTTTGCGCCGTGATCTTTTCCTGTAAATTTCCGTGTGTCGGCTTCTCTCCTATCAGCTTGTTATAGGCCAACATTGTTTTAGTCGGCGCGTTAGTAATGATCGGCCTGAATTGCGTTGGCGTGTGTTTCTGTGTCATGTTTTTCTCCGTGGTACGGGTTAAAGGTTTTTAGTCCTGATTTGCGATCTCAAAAACGTCTATTTTCGCGCCGTTTTTAAAGCTCGTAAATTTCATATTGTTTGACGACATTTGAATGGTCTCTTTTTTCATGCGCCGTCTGTGGCCTGCGATACCGGCTAATATGTCAATGGCTGATTGCTCTGATTGAATGTGTTGATGAACGGGCTTGCCGTTTTGGGTGATCTTATAAGACATTACTTTTCTCCGTGGTACGTTAAAGAGGCTTGATTGCCTCTCATCTCTTATTTATATAACGCTTATATAAGTAAGTCAATAACTATTTGAGTAATATTATTGCTTTGTTGATCGGCGTCAAATTGTCTGTTGATTTGTGCAGGGGGATTAGGCTTTGATTTGTCATTTTCCCGTTTTAAAAAACGGCCTAGTCCGTAGTCAGTTTGAATTTGTTACCCTGCCCTTGTCAGGGTAACAAATTGCAAACGCGAAGGCAAGAGAAAACAAACGATGATTATCAAATTAATCATTTGATCGTTTTGCTGGAGCTGAATGAGTGTGATTGTGTCCGTGTTTTTGTGTTCCCGAGGTCATTAGACGGGTAAGTTCTGGTAAGTAATGCTATTTATAAGGTATGATAGACCGTTTTGGGTTTTGAGTTTGGGGAGGTGGGTTTTGTGGGCAACGTCGACGGATAGACCTCATGCGCGTGCGATTATGACCCTAAAACACCGGACTTTTACCCGCCTATAGTCCGGCGAATGATATTGATAATGTTCAAAAACCGATAATTGGAAAGCGTTATTCGTGTAAGTCATTGATAATGTTCATTTGTATACTTGTCGTAATATACGTTATCACACAAAGAGGTTAATTTTTGCTGGGCTGGAGGGTTTTTCTATTAGGATGAGGGGGGAGGGGGAAATCGAAACTTCGCACCGCGCCGGGTACACCTCACGATTTAGACCTTGCGTGCGACGTAGAAAAATTTTACCATACGCATTGTAGGGACAATGGAAAATAATATCACACCAGCACCGCCTCACGAATTATGTAACAACGTCGCTCCCGAGCGTCCGTTGACAGAACAAATGCTTAAGTTCGTTGACGAGTTCTGTGAATGCCTCGACGCCGGAGACGCCGCCATCGCCGCAGGCTATACGGAATATCAAGCCGCCACAAAAGGTCACCGACTTTTACGGGATCCACGCATAGCCAAGATGGTCAGGGAGCGACGAGAGGCCCAGCAAGAGCGCATGAATTATGACCAAGATCAATGCGCGATGGCCCTCATCAAACTGTACACGCGCAGCATGCAGGCCGAACCGGTTATGAAATGGGACTTCGAAGAAAAGCAGATGATCGAAACCGGTCAGTACACCTTCGATGGCAAGAGCGCCGCGCGCGCGCTGGAACTTCTCGCCAAGATGTTCGGGTTCATCGACGCGCCTCAGGGCAGCAACGCCAACGCCCCGGGCGTCACGCTTAACATATACGCCCCCGGCATGCGCGAGATGGCGTTGTCGCACATGATCGAAGGCGAGGTCATCAAGCCGGGCGAGGGTGTACCGAGGCTGACAAAAGAAAAAGTTTTGGATATCATATCGAGTGTCAAAGAGGCCCAGCCAATTCCAGCGGAGAAGAAAGATGAAAATATATTATGACCCTTCGCGTTTCGCCCAGTGTAGAACGTGTGGTGATCCGATGTGTGGCATCTTGAGCATCGCCGCGCGCGAGGATTGCCACGAATGCGGCGGCGTGGCGCTCTATGTTCTTAATAAAAATCCTTCCACATTGGAGGATTTGGTGAAAAGACACGGCAAGAACAGGTATCAAAGGTATGGCGAAAGACTTTAAACTGCACGGCGCGAACGCTGCGGCCCCTCCTTTGACCATTGATTACGAGGCGCCCGGGCCTGTGGCGCTCAAATTCCTGACCTCAAACGCCTTTATTCGGGGCATTCGCGGCCCGATCGGGTCAGGAAAATCGGTTGCATGCGTCCTCGACATGCTCCAGACGGCGCTTTTACAGCGTCGCGGCAAGGATGGAATACGGCGCTATCGCGGCGTGGTCATCAGAAACACCTACGCCGAATTGAACACGACGACGCTGAACACCTTTCATCAATGGATCCCGAAGTCAACGGGCAAGTTTTTGAAAGTCGCGCCGATGCAACATCACATCACATGGGCCGGCAAGGATGGTCGACCGGAATACGAGATCGAATTTCTTTTCATGGCGCTCGATCAGGAAAGCCATGTCAAAAAACTTTTGTCATTGGAGGTAACGCAGGCATGGATAAACGAAGCACGGGAAGTTCCGAAGCCGATCCTCGATGCGCTGACGGGCCGTGTCGGGCGATATCCGCGAGTGCAAGATGGCGGTGCGGTGAGGGCGGGTGTTATCATGGACACCAACAGCCCGGATCAGGGGCATTGGTGGGCGAAGATGGCCGACTTCCCGGATCACGAAACGAAAGTGCAGACGGCGCAACTCGAAGAAGAATTGCGGGAGATGGGAGCTTTACCGCCAAACCAGCCCCTTGTCGAGTTCTTCACGCAGCCTTCGGCGGAAACGCCGGATGGAAAACAAAATCCCGAGGCGGAAAATCTTGCGAACTTGCCGGCGGGTTATTATCTCAAGGCGAAGGCGAATAAAAAACAGGACTGGATAAAAGTTTATATCCGCAATGAGTATCACTTTGTAACGGAGGGCAAGCCTGTCTATGACAGCTATCGTGATAATTTTCACTCGCAACCGGTTTCGTATGTTAAAGATTGGCCGCTGCATATCGGTATGGACTTCGGTCTTACACCCGCCGCTGTTTTTGCTCAACGCTCTCCTATGGGTCAAGTCAGGGTTTTGTCCGAGGTCGTCGCGACGCGCTTGGGTGCTAAAGCTTTCGCGCAACAGATCAAGGCCCACCTCGCAGAAAAATATCCGAACCCGATCATAGGCACAATCACCGGCGACCCCGCTGGAGCTGCGGCGATGCCGGACGATGTTGAAAATACTGTTTTCAGGATCATGGCGGCGGAGGGTGTCAATGCGGTCAAGGCCGACACAAACGATTTCACGCTGCGTGTGTCGGCGGTCGATCAGGGATTAAGCTGTATCATCGACGGCATGCCCGGGCTCGTCATCAATACAGCGGCGCAAGAACTTCGCAAAGGATGTGCCGGCGGGTATCACTTCCGAAAAATTCAGGTTGCCGGCGAGGAGCGTTTCGATCTTAAGCCGTACAAGAATATGTCCTCCCACGTTTGCGAGGCCCTCCAGTATCTTTGCCTCGGCCTCGGCATGGGGAAAGAGGTCGTGGTCAGGAACCAGACGAAGAACACGCGCGACAAGGTTGCCAAAATGGAGTACGATATGTATGCGCCTCGTGATGGGAGGGCAGCGTTTGCGAACCGTGGGGAGGAATGATGGGCGAGGTCAAAGACTTTCCGGGCGCATCGACGGGCCGGATCACGACAATTCCAGTGGACGGCGGCACGATAAACATAATTCACGATGCTGACGAGTTGACAAAGGACAAGGCTCTTGACATACTCAGAAAGGCACTGTGGAAAATTAATTCGTCGTGGGGGCATCTGTGAACGTCGGCAAGGGTGGAATTGTAACGGACGTTCTATCGGCGGCGGCAATAGCAGCGGCGGTTTATACAGGCGGTACATCTCCACCCTTGCCGA
>Ga0302319_10002498_pt1 | contig 39584 bp, 30 predicted proteins | sample Bog_T0_2_FD_203319 | JGI IMG/M metagenome (GOLD analysis project Ga0302319, IMG submission 203319) | Peat permafrost microbial communities from Stordalen Mire near Abisko, Sweden - Bog_T0_2 | ecosystem: Environmental > Terrestrial > Soil > Wetlands > Peat | place: Sweden: Abisko, Stordalen Mire... | reverse complement strand
ACGGTGATGCATTCGATTGCCAAAATCGATGAGCAGCGCCGCGCCGATAAAGACCTGCATCGGACCCTGAATAAGTTGCAGGAATTGCTGAACGGGTAGCAGGTCGGCACGAAAACGAAAGCTAGGTACCCCAGGTCTCGCAGTCGAGTCCTGGGATACGACAACACCTACCTATCGCTGGCTGGCTTTCCCTGCCAGCACCTGCCGATTGAACTCTTCCGATTGCCCGCGACCTACCGTTAGCGGCTTCCATGCAGCATGACTCAGATGCTTGGCCAGAAACACAAGCTGACCGCAGTGGTAGCTGTAATGCGCCACTTGACGATTGATGGCCTGCATCACCGAGTGAGCCTCGCCGCGAATAGTCACCGTCTTCGCGAGATCATCATCGCTGAGCGGCTCAAGCGCCGAAAATAGGCAGGCCCAGCCTTCTTCCCACGAAGCCATCAGCTCCTCGCGCGTGGGCAGCGGCTCAACAAACTCCAGATCGCGGCGTCGATCCGGCTTCTCCCCATCGGTGGTCAAAAAATCGGTAAATCGCGACCGCATATTACCAGTCATGTGCTTCATGATCAATGCAATCGAGTTCGATTCCTCGTCCAGCACAGCAGTCAGTTGCTCGTCGTTCAATTGCGCCAAAGCTCGCTCCGCCAGGTTCTTGTAGTAGCGGAATAACGCCAGCGAATCTTTCAGATAAGAAGTTGTGAATTCCAGTGCCATGCGGATATTCTCGCACTGCTTCAAGAAACATCAAGCCCAAACCGCCGCTTGAAGCATTACTCTGGAAGACATAATCATTTCCGCTTCCCACGGAGAATCATGCCTTCGAGCCACATCCTTTCCCGCCGTAGATTTTTCGGCGCTTCAGCCGCGGTTGCCGCGACAGCCGCAATGAGCGGTGTCCAAACCGCATTCGCCGAATCCACCGCCGCGCTGCCGCCAGCCATCGCCGCGCTTCCTGTCCTTTCAGGCAAACCACGACCCTTCACAAACGCCGAGCGCGTTGCCCGCATCGACCGCGCCCAGCAACTCATGGCGGCGACAAAAATCGACGCGATCATCCTGGCCAATTCCACCACGTCCTCTGTTTATTTTGCCGACCTGCGCCTCAATGGCGGCGAGCGTCTATGGGCTCTTGTCATTCCTGCCAAGGCCAAGCCCTTCCTCGTTTGTCCGGCATTTGAAGAGGGTCGCGCGCGGGAGCTGCTTGAGGCCGGCCCATTCGGCAAGGACGCCGACGTTCTGGTCTGGCAGGAAGACGAAAGCCCCTTCGCGGCTCTCGGCAAGGGACTCGCCGATCGCGGACTTTCCTCCGGCACCATCGGCCTTGACGAGAACATGAAGTTCGTTTTCGCTGAAAGCATTCGCGCAGCTAATCCGCACCTGACAATTGTCAGCGCATCGCCAGTGACCGCCGGCTGCCGTATGGTCAAAGATGCGCACGAGATCGAATGCTTGCGCCTGGCCTGCCATGCCACTCTGCTTGTCTATCGCGCGGTTGCTCAGTCTCTCAAACCGGGCATGACCACCGCCAACGTTCACTCGCTCGTCGCTGCCGCATATGCGCGCGTAGGCTTTGAGGGCGAGGCAAGCCTCAACATTGACGAGTTCACCGCCTCGCCACACGGGTCGCGCCAGCAGCAGACGCTGCGCGAAGGCAGCATCCTCATGCTCGATGACGGCTGCTCGGTTGAAGGCTACACATCCGACATCACGCGCACCTTCGTCCTCGGCAAAGCCACCGACAAAATGAAGCGCGTCTTCGACCTCGTCCACCGCGCCCAGGCCGCCGCTGTTCAAACCGCGCGTCCCGGCGTGCCTACTGCGGATGTGGATGCCGCTGCACGCAAGATTATTGTCGACGGCGGATTCGGCCCTGGCTACAACTACTTCTCGCATCGACTCGGCCACGGCATAGGCATGGATATGCACGAGTGGCCATACTTCGTGAAGAACAATATGTTCGGCTATGACCCTAACCCGCATTTGTTGGCCGGCAATCTCCTCAGCGATGAGCCAGGCATCTATATCCGCGGCGAGTTTGGCGTACGCCTGGAAGATGACCTGCTGATAACTCAATCCGGTTCGGAGTTACTAACTCCACAAAGCCCGTCCCTCGAAGATCCTTTCGGTAATATGGAATGAAAACTAAGTTAGAGGCAACCGAAGCAAAGGCGACAAATGCTCGGCGCGATGGCCTGCTTCTATTAGTGCTCGGCAGCATCGTCTTCGTCCTGCTCGGCGTGGCGTTGCAGGGCGCGGTTCCCAGCAAGAATGTGGATTTCCGCGTCGTGTATTACCCCGCTCGATGCCTGCTTCAAAATCAAGATCCATACGATCCGAGCCAGGTGATGAGCCTTTATCGGGCAGAGGGTGGAGATGCTCCGTCAGACTCGGACAAGATTCGTCACATGGTCGCGGGCTATGTCTATCTGCCGAACGCCTTCACTTTCACAATTCCGTTTGCCCTGTTGCCGTGGGGGCCGGCGCACATTCTATGGCAGGTGCTGATCGTTGGCAGCTACTTGCTTGCGTCCTATCTCGTGTGGGACCTGACAGCACAATGGGCGCCACTTGCAGGTGGAGCGATTATTTGTTTCTTGCTCATCAACAGCGAGCTACTGCTCCTTACATCCAATGCCGCGGGAATTGTAGTCAGCTTGTGCGCAATTGCGGTCTGGTGCTTCATGCGTGATCGATTTGTGCCGGCGGGCATCGTTTGCATGGCGGTTGCATTGCTCGTGAAGCCGCAAGATGCGGGACTCGTGTGGCTCTACTTCTTTTTGGCCGGCGGAGTGAATCGCAAACGCGCGATCCAGGCAGCGCTGCTGACAGCGGCATTGAGCGTACCGGCGGTCCTCTGGGTGAATCACGCAGCCCCCAACTGGACGCAGGAGTGGCACGCAAACATGGCCACCGCAGAGGCGCGCGGAGGCACCAGCGATCCCGGCCCAACTTCGGAAGCGAGTCACGGCCTCGCCATGGTGATCAGCCTCCAATCGGCTATCAGCATCTTCTGGGATGATCCGCATATCTATAACCCAGCCAGCTATCTTATCTGCGCACCCATCCTGCTTCTATGGGGTTACGTTGCTCTGCGCAATCGGCCCACTCCATCCAGTGCGTGGCTTGCTCTCGCCTCCATAGCCGCCATCACGATGCTGCCGGTCTACCATCGCCAATACGATGCGAGGCTTTTGCTGCTCACGGTGCCGGCCTGCGTGATGCTGTGGGCGGAAAGCGGTCTGATTGGCCGGCTCGCCCTATTCGTAAACATGGCAGCCTTCGTGTTGACCGGCGATCTAACCTGGGCAATCATTCTTGCACTGATCAATCGCCTGCATGCGCCTGTGGTTGGGCTATCAGGGAAAATGCTGATCGTCGCACAGGTTTTTCCAGCACCCGCGATACTGCTGATCATGGGTATTTTCTACTTATGGGTCTACATAAACAAAAGTCATGGAGACAAGCTCGTGCCGTCCCAGCAAGATGGATAGCTTGAATCATTTTCAAAGCATTTTTATGGAGTTTTGCAGTCTAATTCGTAGAAACGCGCACAATGAATTCATGGCCTCCAGAGGACCGCAAATTCCTCAGTTCCCTCAATTCAAACTGTCGCAGTCCCCCTCCGCTTGTACCTCTGAAGGGCCCCACCCCCCCCAGGTAAAATTCGTTTTTGGGCTGTGAAGCTGTGGAGGAGTACTTAACAGACACAAAATAAATAGTTTAAAAGAATGAAGCCCACAGAAACACAGCCCCTGTGAATCAGTGAATCTGTGGAGCTATCATCAAGTTTCTTGGTGCGGATGCCCCGGGGAATCCAGTCGTTGCGGATTGAAATGCACCGGCTTCCAATACAATGGGATTTGGGAGCATGAACGAATGGCACACATGGTTTTTTGCGTACGCAACAAGAAGGAGATGGAGGGCCTGGATGAGCCGCCCTTCGACTCGGAGTTCGGCCAGAAGATTTTCAAGAACGTCTCCAGGCAGGCGTGGGGCGAGTGGGTAGATCGGCAGAAGATGCTGCTGAATGAGTACCGGCTGCAGCCTTGGACGCCGTCCGCGCAGCAGTTTCTGGTGGAACAGATGGAGCAGTTCTTTTTCGGCGAAGGCTCGGGGCTGCCTTCGGAGTTTGTTGCGCCGTCGCATTGATGGCAGCGCCAAACCGTATCTGAAAGTAGCAACCTGATTCCATCAAAGAGACACAAACTGAGCCTTGCGGAGCCGGTGAATTGGCAAGTTGGCGGTCTTCTCATGAGCCGCTTCTGACGGTTCTGACCCCACGACAAGTTCATTTGCGGGACGCTGCTGGTAGAATAGAAATTGCCGCATTGTGTGGCGATTCGCCGCCGTGGCGCTCCCAACCCATCGCTCCCTGACTTGATAATCGGGGGCCTGAACAAAAAAGGAAAAACTCCCTGTGACCCAGACGATACGTAATATCGCCATCATCGCCCATGTTGACCATGGGAAGACAACGCTTGTGGATGCCATGCTTCGGCAATCGGGAACCTTCCGCGCCAACGAGCAGGTAGCCGATCGCGTGATGGATTCAAACGAGCTGGAGCGGGAACGCGGCATCACTATTCTGGCCAAGAACACGGCTATCGTTTTCGAGGGCGGCAAGATCAATATTGTGGATACACCGGGCCACGCCGACTTTGGCGGTGAGGTAGAACGCGCACTGAAGATGGTGGACGGCGTGATGCTGCTGGTCGATGCAGCCGAGGGGCCGCTGCCGCAGACGCGCTATGTGCTGGCCAAGGCTCTGGAAGCAAAGCTGAAGCCTATCGTGGTTATCAACAAGATCGACCGTCCCGATGCGCGCCCGCAGGAAGTACTGAACGAAATTTACGACCTTTTCATCGACCTGGATGCGGACGAATCGCAATTGGATTTCCCGGTCCTCTACGCTGTCGCCAAGAATGGGCAGGCGACCACCGATCTAGCCAAGCCAGGGGAGGACCTGCAGCCGCTGTTTGAGGCCATCGTTTCGACGATTCCGCCAGCTACCGGCGACGAGACGGGAACGCTGCAGATTCTGGTTACCAATCTCGATTATTCGGAGTACTTTGGGCGCATCGCGATCTGCCGTGTCTTTCAGGGAACGCTGCACGCGGGGGATGATGTGACCATCTCCAAGCGCGATGGAACTCTGCAGAAAACGCGGATTACCAAGCTGTTTACTTTTTCTGGTCTCAAGCGGATTGAGACCACCGAAACCACCATGGGCGACATCGTTGCCGTGGCCGGCGTTGAGGGCATCACCATCGGCGAAACGATTACCAGCGTGGATAACCCATCGCCGCTGCCGCTGATCGTGATTGACGAGCCGACGATTGCAATTCAATTCAGCGTGAACAACTCCCCCTTTGCAGGGCGCGAAGGCCAATATGTAACCAGCCGGAACCTGCGCGAGAGGCTTGAAAAAGAATTGCTGACCAACGTCAGCATTCGCGTGGAAGACACGGGTTCGCCGGATACTTTCAAGGTCCTGGGCCGCGGCGAATTGCAACTGGCGATTCTGATTGAAATGATGCGCCGTGAGGGCTTTGAACTTTCGGCTGGTCGGCCGGAGATTGTCACAAAGACTGTCGACGGTCAGCGCCTTGAACCTGTCGAGCACCTGACCATTGACGTCCCCGAAGCCTACACCGGCACTGTGATTGAGAAGCTGGGGCCGCGCAAGGGCGAGATGACCAAGATGCACAATCATGGGTCGGGCCGCGTGCGCATGGAGTTTCGAGTACCGAGCCGCGGTCTAATCGGTCTGCGCAGCGAAATGCTCACTGAGACGCGCGGGACTATCGTGATGAACGCGCTGTTTGATGGATATATTCCGTATCAGGGAGAAATTCCGCAGCGGCCTACAGGCGCATTGATTTCCGATCGCCAGGGTACGACGACGACTTATTCGTTGAACGGGCTTCAGGAACGCGGCACTCTTTTCACCGGCGCGGGCGTTGAGGTTTACGAAGGGATGATTGTCGGCGAGCACTCGCGCGACAACGATCTCGACGTGAACGTGGTCCGCGAAAAGAAGATGACCAACATGCGCGCGTCCAGTGCGGACGAGGCGATTCGCCTGGTGCCGGTCAGGGCTCTGAATCTGGAGCAGGCAATTGAGTTCATCGCGGAAGACGAGATGGTCGAGGTTACCCCGAAGTCTCTGCGCTTGCGGAAAAAGATTCTGCAGCAGAATCAGAGGCCCAAGCGGTGGCAAAAGGGCGGCGGAGAGTAATACTCATCGAATTCGCGAAGACGTCAAAGTCCCCGCTTCGCATCAAGTACACGCGCTAGCGCTTCTTCCGCCGTGACGCCTGTTGCGGATAGGTGGCCCATCTTTCTTCCTTTACGCGGGGTGTGCTTTTCGTAAAGATGCAGGCGTACTCCAGGAACGGCAAGAGCAGCAGCAAAGTCCGGCTCACCATTTGCGTCGATCCATATCTCGCCGAGCAAATTGACGATCGCGGCAGGAGTGATCAGCGCGGTATCGCCAAGCGGAAGATTGCACACTGCGCGTACATGCTGTTCAAACTGGCTGGTCACGCAGCCGCGCTCACTCTGGTGATAGCTGTTGTGCGGACGAGGCGCTAGTTCATTGACTAGTAGATCACCCTGGCGAGTTACAAAGAACTCTACGCACAGCAGGCCCTCCAAACCCAGGCGCGCGATGATCGCCGATGCCAGCGCCTGAGCTTTGGCCTCAAGCTCAGCGGGCACACCGGCAGGCAGCACGCTCCACGCCAAAATCTGATTCTCATGGTGATTGCGCGCCGCTGGGTAACTGCGCACTTCGCCGGCTGGATTGCGCGCGGCCATCACGCTGATTTCATAATCGAGGTCCAACGCTTGTTCGGCTACTGCGGGCTGCTCGCCTAAGAATTTCCATGCGGCAGCAACAGCTTCCTCAGCCGCAGGTGAGTCAATGCCGATTCGTGCCTGTCCGCGCCCATCGTATCCGCCACGTCCAATCTTCAGAAACACACGTCCGCCCAACGCTGGAACAGCTTCCTGAAGTTCCGCTTCGCTTTCTACCACGCGAAAGGGGCCAACAGGAATGCCTGCGTCCGCGAGCCAGACCTTTTGCAGAGTCTTGTCCTGAATGATGCGGATGGGTTCAACTCCGGGTCGAAGCGGAGCAATCTCGGCCACCTCTGTGAGAGCATCTACCCCGATCTGCTCGATCTCCAGCGTGACTGCATCGGCTCCAGTAGCTAGCATCCTAGCGGCTCTTCGATCGTCCCATCGACCGACGATTGTCTGATCGGCTATGAAGCTGGCGGGACATGCGGATTCAGGGTCCATCACGCGTACCCGGTAACCCATGGTCCGCGCGGCCATTGCCGTCATTCGTCCTAACTGGCCACCGCCTAAAATGGCTAGCATCCCGCCTGGGCGAATAATTGCGATTTGCTTGTCTTGGGAAGAATTGGGGAGGCTGCTCACTCTGGCAGCTCCTGATCGACTGCCTGCTCCAGCGTCTGAGTTAGCACTTCCTGGGTGCGCGCGATTCGCCACGCGGCGAGGCGATTGTAGAGCGCCGTGTCCGTCACAGCAAGAATCTCTGCGGCGAGCAATGCCGCATTCGCTGCTCCTGGCTTGCCGATGGCCAGCGTGCCCACGGGAATGCCCTTGGGCATCTGCACGATGGATAGAAGTGAATCCATGCCGTTGAGCTGTGTGGCCGCGACGGGCACTCCGAGCACGGGTACGAGCGTCTTTGCAGCAAGCATCCCGGGTAAGTGAGCCGCGCCGCCTGCGCCAGCAATAATCACGCGCAGACCACGGTCCCGCGCCCCTGCCGCGTATTCAAACAGAAGATCTGGTGTGCGATGCGCGCTCACAACACGCGCTTCATACGGAATGTCCAGCGCGCGAAGAATCTCCACAGCCGCACGGAGCGTTTCGAAGTCGCTCTTGCTACCCATTACCACGCCCACCAAAGGCTGTTCGTTCATAAGGCTGATTATACGAGTGATCGGTCCGCAATTTGAAGCGAGGGCCGAAAGTGAGTTTCCTCCCCAGGGCATTCTAAGATCAGTTTCGACGCCAAGTTTCGAAGGCCACTTCAACAATTGCAAATAGCACGCTGACAGCCGCCAGAAAGCCTTTAGCACGCTGCCAGTTTTGCTCGTGCCGCTCCATGCGCCGTTCCAGGTCGGCAAAGCGTCCTCCCGTTCCGTCGCCCATCAGGTTGGTAATCTGCGTCTTTAAAACGCTCAGGTCGCTTAGAACCTGCGCCTCGAATTCATTGATCATCAACATTCGCTGAACTCCTTATGCCGTCAAGTTATGGGCCAATCCTGCCTTCACGCTCCAAGAGGCAGGTTAATGAAAAGTGCCGTGGAAAACTCCGAATAGTTGGGAGGTGTTGCCCCGTCATACATTCGGACGTAAAACTTGTCATTGGCAGTCTCTCGCGAAAATGTCATGTTCGGCAGAGCCGAGCGCATTACCAGGCCTGGATCCTCCCCTGGCATAAAAGCGAAATCCCTTCGGCGTATCTCGAACCCTCCTCCATTTGGAGGAGTTATTCCAGCGCTTATCGAAACTGTACTGCCACTTAGCATGGTTACACTAAGACTAGTCAGGTCTGTTGAAAACGTTGGAGCAACCAATGCGGGTAACCAGGCGTCGGCGGGCACCGTTGAACTTGTCTTGATAGCCAAATCGTCAGCCCAATCGTTGGCAAACTGGATTACATATTCCACCAGATCAGCATAACTCGCGCTATAACTCACTTTAACTGCGCGAATAACAACCTGAGCATCCAGATTAGTCGAGGGGGCATTCAGAAGCAGCGCATCCCCAGGCCACACGTCGACGGCGAAGCTTGTTCTGTTGCCGCTATAGGTTCCGCTCCAGAGCGCACTGACTCCCGCCGCTGCTTGTTCAATCGCAAGTGAAGCATTCCGGCAGTCTGCGGAACTGCGCGCTCCGGGATTGGTGACTGAGCCAATCCAGGCGGACACTTGCGGCAACCCAGCCTCAGTAAGCGCCTGCTGGCTGGCAGTGTTTATGGCTCGGCCAACCGCCCTGCCGACGGTGCGGTAACTCACGGCAATTTGTTCCCCTGCGAACGGGGTGTAGTCCGTATAAAACAAAACTCTGCCACTGCGTTCAACATGGCACTCGGCAGCCTCGGCAGTTGTGCCGATTCGCCGTGTATATGGACCCCCACCCGGAGGCGTACTGACTACCCAACCCGATCCGAGATTCCTAAGGTTAATTGCGCGCATAGTTCCGATCAGGTTGACACTGCTCGCAGCGACCACCACACAGGCTGCTGGCAAACTGGCGACGGCGCCGTCATAAAGGGTAACCGGGATTCCGCCAACTCCATTGACAAATTCCTGTATCTCCAGTTGTAACTTCCCGAGACTCAGGGTCGATTGTCCGCCCTCGGTAATTAGTCCGCTGTCTCCAAAGGAGCGGTAGATAGCCAGTATCCGCTCGCTATCCGCGCAATGAATCCTGGTTCGCAGCGTATACTGATTCGCAGGATTTACAGGATAGGATGCCCCGGCGATTGTTCCTTGAATGATAGGTTGCAATGTAACTGCGCCAGTACCCTGTTGCGCCGCCGCCACAAATCCAGCAACACATGACAACTGTATATCAAGTCCAGCAAAGAAGCCCGCAAGCACCCCGGTACTTCCCGGCGACAAAGTGACTCCCACTGCCTCAAGAAGCAAGGTTCCACCCATCTCTACTGGATCGATCCAACTTAAAACTGTCTCCCCGTCGATTCCATTGCCACCGTCCATAACCAAGCCTCCAGAGCCGAGACTCAGGAAGCCGTCCATCCCAGTATTGGCCCACACCGACTGGTTGATTAACGCCTGATCGAAGAGTTCACGAATGACAATTGCCTTGGACGCGGCAGAACAAAATGGCGCGGCGCAAAGATAGAACTGCGTAGTAATTCCGTCGCCCAAAAAGTATTCAGTTACATAGGCGACAGGTTCATGTTCACCACACACTGTAACGTCGTTTGCCATTGCACGTTGAATATTGGACGAGAATGACAGGCTGGCCAGGTTAAGGCTGCCGTCGGATTCGTTAAGCGGATGCACCGTGCTTTGCACATTCGAAAGCGTCAAGGTTCCGTTGAGGACGCGATATGCGGCCCGCGCCTGGCTCGCTAACTGTCCCGCACTCTTGCTCCATGACGCTCCGGGTTCTGGGACAAAGTTGCTTACTGACACATTCAACGAGAGTCCCTGAGTTGAGAGCACAGTGGATCCTGCATGGGTGACCAATGAGGCTAGCAGTGCCCCAGCCGATTCACCCGTTGCGCCCGCGCTGGGAGGCATCAGCAATTGGTCCAGTAGTAGTTCGTCGCTCACCGCTTTGATGGCTATTCGATAGCGCGGACCTTCGATCGCGATCCCCGCGTATTCAGGCAGTGGGCTCGCCGCGATGTAGCCGGTGAAGTAGAGCGTGCCGTCGTCTCCTGCTACCACGAGCGACTGGTTACGCACAGGGATCGCCATGGTGTCGCCAGTTGGCAGGCTTAGCCATAACTGACATGTGGAAGGTTCATTCAATTTACGCTCGATGGCCAGCGGACGCATTGCATCGAAGGCGGCGGTATAGTCCTGCCCTTGAATCGTAATCTTCATTGTCACTCTCTAACTTGGTAACTCGCTTGCTCGTTAATGTTGTTACACCAGAGCGTTGGGCGCAGGTAGAAAGCTGCGGTAGCACAACACACGTTCTCCATCGAGTGGGTCAGTGACTGGGAGCGCGAGAAATTGCGCCTTAAGCTGCACTCGTGCATGCCCACTCGGACTCTTGCCGCTGAGCGGGATCGACGATTCTTCGGCACTGACCATTGGCTGCAGTCGCGGATAGTGGAAGAAGATTCGCTCTCCCTGACTGCCTTGCATCACAAACAACGCGGACCATTCCTGATAAAAGCATCCACCCTCACGGTCGACAAAGCCAGTGACCGCTTGTAGCTTTGCACCCGCAACTGGAGCGCCGCCGGGCAATGGCTCGGCAAGTATCAGGCCCGTCGAGTTCACTTCAGACACCAGTGCGACATTGAAGGTGACGCGTCGGATATAGTCGACATCCGAGAGCGCCTGCCGTACATATGCACCTGATATCGGCGCGCCAACAAAACCTGTTTGTCCGGTGTAGTCCGCGTCCAGCGCAACAATTGAGCCCGGTGCAAACTTTGCCGCGTCTGCCGCGGCAAGCATGATGAATAGTGCCGTGGACCCACTCTGCACGCTGACTGCGGAGACAGCCGGCGCCCCATCCGCCGAGGTAGATGCTCCGCTCGCCGGGACTAACAAGTTCATGTGTTGTGATCCCGTAGCGAGTGCCATGGTCAGCTTAGTCCAACTTAGAAACTGCAAGCTTACCTGCGCCTGAAGTGTCTCGCGTACCTGCTCCAGCGGTGCTGCGGGAATGCCGGATAACACGGAAGATGTCCTGCTTCCCGACTTGCGGTTAAAGTCTTGAATCCAGCCCAAACTGACCCAGGGGGCTGGCGGGTTGTCCAGGCTGAATCCGCCTTGTTCGCTCGGATCGAAAAGCGTCGGAGTTGCTGTAGCCCTGTTGACCGGCGCTAAATAAGCTCTAACTCGCCGTGTAACCGGAGCAGGTGCCGAATACCATGTGGATGCCATTTATTCCCCCTGCTCCTGGTAGCTGTAGACAACTACCTTAGCGGAGCGGCTTAGCTGATCTCTCTGAGTCGCAATTGGCGTTAGCGCAGGTTCATCCCAAAATACTTGCGTTAGCATTGTTGCGGGTGGTGATGCGGTGTAATTCAGCTTTGGTGTGTAGAACGGCTGAAGCATAGCCATCAGTTCCTCATCCATTTCACTGAGTGACCGGCCGCGATCTAACCCGCCAAAGGTTTGCGTTCCGCAAGTCTGATATAGGATTTCGCATTCTCCAGCGGCCATTGAGGATGCAAGGTTCAACTCGATTCCAAGGCCGTGCCAGCGGAGCAAGAACACATCGCTCGGCGTCTGGCTGAATGGCGCCTCAGCCTCCTCGACCAATATTCCAGGACGCACTGTTCCGCGTAGCAGAATGATCCGCTCGGGATTAATCACTACAAGCCGCGTTCGAAGCGCCATATAAAACGAGTCTTTAGCGTTTTGCATTGGTATTACTCCCTTTGACTCCCCATCAACAGGTTAGAGTTGACGTGATTCTTCATGTAACTCGACGGAAATAACAGCAAAGGATATCTGAACCGTCCGCTATCAGCGATGAGTCTGATCAGACAGCCTGTTGGCGCGCCTCTCGTAACAGCAGCCGGTAGAGATACACTTGACCGAAGGCTTCGTTGGCGGCAATCGACTCAATGAGGTAATCCTGCCCGCCTACCGTGACCCCCAGTGTCATGGCAAAGAGAGATTGGGCTGAAGGCAAGTCAAGCGCACTCACTTGCTGCTGAATGCCGGTGGCGGAAACAAGTAACTCCCATTTCGACTCTCCGCCCTCTTTCCATGTAGGCCGCAATTTCCGCATCACTACCGGACTAACTACGACGTCGGCAAAAGTTGTAGCGACCAACCCCAATTCCGACATATTGGTATCTGCATTCGTACCTGTTACCCGCAACAAAGCCGTAGTTCCCGTCAGGCTTCGGAGGAGTGCATCGGCTAGCATCTGCGGCGCTCCCACCGGGTTCCGCGGCATCGTATCGGTCATTGCTTACCCCAGCCTGTTCGCAACGTAGGGATTCAGCCACGCCTGCACTGTTTCGTCCACCAGCGAACTCGAAAAATACTGCATCTGCATTGTGTCGATCTTGGTTTTGCTTGCATTCAATGCGGGCGTTGATTGAGCATTGCGCACTATCTGTGCACAGGCTGTTTTCACATCGTCGCCGATTGTCACAAGCCCAGCTGTATAAGTCACCGCGACCTCGTTGTAAGGCAAGCCCAGCACGTTCCTTGGCAGCGTTAGCTCTCCGGTATTAGCATCGAAGTCGACGGAAGTCGGGTCGATAGCTGTCCACTGGCCGGGCAACGAAAAGGCCCATACGACTTCGAACAGAGGCTCGGCAAGGATTTCTCCCCGGCGTGGCCTTCCATATCGTCCTTCTATGCTTACAATCGGTGAGACGGCCGTTCCAAGAGAGGCTAGTGGCAGATAACTCAGCAGCACTGTCTGCGATCCACTGGTGAGCCGCAGACGTTCTGTGTATTGAATTACATTCAGATCCGGCCGCTTACAGTAACTGTTGATCAGTGCCGTAGCTGTTGTGATCCAGTCCGCCGTTGTTCCAACCGGCAATCCGTAATTTGGGTAGTCCACTGGCTGCAGATATGCCATATCCCACCTTTCCCTTCGTTGCTCCCACCAGGCGAACGGGAAACTGACGTGCATAGCTCCCGTTCGCCCGCCTGATTGCTGCACTCTTGACTACCGATCGACCAGCACCTGATAGTGCGCGTAGTTAGCGCCCTTGACGACTGGAGCACCGAACTTGACGGCCACGTATTGATAAGTCATCGAGTTCGGCAGACCTAGTTGGAAGATGCGAGGCGTGGGATCGCCGAGCCAGTGGTACTCGATCAAGTCTTCCGTGACGATGTAAGCCGGGAGCACCGCTGTACCGGACCCTGGCGTGCCTGTGTAACTCAGGCTCCAGTCAGGAATCAGCGGTAAGTCGCCCGCCTGAGTCGAGAGCATCTTCACGCGGATTCCACCTGTGATGTTGTCGGTATTCAGCACTACGTTGAATTCGGTTTTCATCTCACGATCGATCAAGTCCAGCAGCACCGGGTTGGCATAGATTGCCGTTGGCCGCACATAGAAGCCGTTGCTGGCTACCATTTGCGCGACTGCCGACTTAATTCCATCTACGATTGATGCTGTAGCGCCGATGGTTGTAGTAAGTCCTCCGGCCACGATTTGTGAAATGACTCCCATGTACTGCGTGGTTGTGGGTGTGCTCAGACTTGTGTCGTTGCCGTTCCACAGGGCAACGTCGTGGGCCACCATGACGCCACTCACAGTGTCCACAAGGTCTTTGGCCTGAAGATAGGCGAATTGCTTTTGCTGATCGCCTAACTCGATGTCGAAGAGGTTGTAGTTGATCTGCGAGACGACTGCCTTCAGCGGCACGCTCCGCTCTATTCGAGTGGGAGTAACTACCGGCGGCACCATGCTGCGCGGATTTACAAATCCCGCTGTGCCTGGGTCTGGAATTGCCGTCTGCTCGAAGAAGCGGGACGGGTGGCCGGTTGCTGGAACCTGCTTGATGCGCTGCCCAAAAGCGCTCGAACGCCGGCATATATCGAAGATCTCGGTCTGATACAGGGGAACTTCGATTGCGCCCGGTCCAATATAGTCTGCTGCCGCGTGAATGTCTGCAAAGGTTGCGTTCATAGGCTCTTTCCGCCCCTCCATGGGGCCGTACATAGCTGCAAGCTTTAAGCTTCTAGCTGCCAGCTTGTTACCGTTACTTGGTTGACACGGGCGCAGAGCAATCCGCACTTCGCTTGGATCCCGTTCCTGCCGAGACCTGCCCGCGTTTAGAAGGGAGCTGGAAGCCAGCAGCTGGTAGCTGTGCTTCAGGCAATTGCTCCGGCCCGCAAGAGCTGAGTCTTGACCGCAATTCGCTGCTCCAAGCTGAGTCCGGCCAACGCCGCGTCAAGTGCGCGGACGTCTACAGGCCCATCGGCGATTCCGTGCTTGGCCAGCATTTCCGAGGTGAGAGCGGGCAAGGTTCTGCGCATCGGATTGGTAACTGTTGCTGATGCGGACGCCTTCAGTTCCTCCAATTCCCTCTGGGTCGCGGCAAGCTTTTCGGTCAGTTCGACTTCCCGGCGGCTCTGGTCAACTGTTGCCGAAATTCTCTCTACCTCACCGCTTAACGCACCTTGCCGCTCTTCCAGCCAGTTCAAGGTCTTCTCCAGCAGCGTGGTCGCGGCTTCCAAACGATCCGCAATGTTTTTCTGTTCAGTCTCCATGTCATTCCTTTCCGCATTGTTGTAAACATCGTTTGCATTCGCGTCATCCTACTGACAGAAAAGGCCCCGCAACTGCGGAGCCCTTCTATCAACTTGATAACTCGTTCGCGATGGCGGTCTAACTCGCCATGCGAAAGCTTGTCGCCCGATAAGCAGCCTTCTCTCTCAAAAGAATTGCCGCTCCGGTGAAGGTGACGCGGGTCAGTTTCCAGATTTCCGCTCGCAAATCTTCAACCCGTGCATCTGCAAGTTCATAGCTCATTCCCATCGCTCCAGGCGAATGCGCTTTAATTGCCTGGGCCACCTCAGGGAAGTCCCGTGCGTACAAATATCCGCGCACGACCAGCCGCTGACCTATCAAATCCGCCTCGGTGAGAAGCCCGATCTTTCGGCGCGAGTCATGACCGTCCCATCCTGGCCGGTAGTCCACAGCCATGCCCAGCAAAGTTGGGAGAGCTGTCTCCGCGGCTTCTCTGGTCAACATGACTCGGTGACCTCGCGCACCGGCCGGAGCCTTGTCGCTGGCTGCATTTACAACCGTCAAAACCCCTTCGAAAGATACCCGGTTAGGATGCCCTTCTACGTGAGGAAACTTTACTGCCATTGCTTCCAATCGCATGTGCTCTCCGCTCTTCTTAGCTACTAGCTGCTAGCTTGCTTCGCCTGTTAACTGGACCGCTCCGTCCTGTCCAAGTGGGCCCAACCCTCGCATCGCTCGCACCTCATTCACTGTCAGGACGCCAGCCTTTAAAAGCTGCACTTGCACGGCCAGTTCTGTCTCCTCGTCCCGTGCACTCAGTTCGTTAAATGCGAACTCAAACTCCCGCCAACCTATACATTTGCCGAATAGGTCGCGCGTAATATGTCCGGCAATCAGCATCGCCAGCGGCGAAATTGCTCCGCGAAATGCCTCGTCTGTCATCTCCGAGGCAGTCGATTGGTTTACGTCCGCCTCAAGACCCAGCATGAGCGGTGGCAATCCAAAAGAATTCGCGACCATGCGGATCAGAAACTCCTGCCATGCCAGCCGGAGGTCCGCATCCGTGCCCTGCGCAAACCGCAGAACTTCAGGCTTCTGCTGGGTTGAAATGAGAGGCACTCTGCCCGTGCCTTCAATCTCGTCCTGCCACCAGCGGATGAGCCGGTCATGCTGCGTAGGTGTAGCCTCATTCAGCCACAACGCATATTGAGCAACCGTGTTTGCCGCCAACTTGGCTGCGAAGCGATTCGCACTGAGAAACTGGTTCACCGTTTCGAATGCCACTTCAAGCGGACCCAGGCCGAATGGTGTGAAACTGCGAGGATTCATACGCACATAAATCAGTTGGTCGTCCCGTAACTCCACCGCGCTCGACTCCAGTTGGCCAATTACTGCCTGCGCGTAGCGGGGAGACTCTGCCTGCCCATCCCACCGCGCGTTGATCCGGATAGATGCGCCATCCACCGGCCACAACATTGCCGGACGATCAGGATCCCCCGTAGGTTCCATCTCGATAGCACCAAATCCGCCGGTCAGCGCGTCTTCTATGACCTGCTCAATCAGGGTGCGGAAACTGTCCACTGCATTCGGCTCTTCCAGTGTCCGCCGCAAAGCACGGAGCTTTCGTTCCGCAAAGGCGACATCGCCTGCTTGTACACCGCGACGAACTCTCACCTGCCAATCCATGGCAGCGATACGGTCTTTGATGACATTGATCGCCCGCCGCACAATAGGTGTCTCTGCAAAGCGACGCAGATTCGCCGGCGTCGGCTTGGGCAAAAGCTTTCCTGGAAATTGGACAGGGCTGAAAATCGCAGGCAGGGCCAGAGTCTTTCGTCCCGTCTCTACAATGCCTTCCCGATTTGCTTGCTGACCATTCACAGCCTCTCCGCCGTGCCCGGTCGCTTGCCGCCAGAATTCCCGCAACTGTTCTCCTACTTTCACACGCACCATCCTTTTTCCGCTGCGCCCCAAAACAAAAAGGCATAACCCCGGAAAGGGTCATGCCTTATTCATTATTAGATAACAGTTATCTGCTAAATGTTATCAGTTGAGTGTTGTTAGTTATCTCTCAAGACAAGCATCTAACTCACAAAACCCATCCTACAACAAACATAGTAAATAGACTGCAAATCTCCGGAATTTATTTTTCATGCCGTCAGCGAAATCAAAGATGTTGATAACTTACAACTTATCGCTCCAAGCTTGACTTTAAATCTCCAGTTCACGACGTGCTGTCTCCGCAACTCTGCTCAGGTCGGATGTCGTCAGCACACGAATCTGATGCTCTTCCATCGTCTCTACACCAAACCGATACACCTCGAGCCGCTCCGGATCCTCGGTAGTTGCTCCCAGCTTTGCTGCTGGTTCAATGACTGCCGTCAGTTCCAGCTGCGCATGTTCAACCCGATCAACGCCCGCGTGCAATCCTGCCGAAGAAAACGCCAGCACTTTGGCCATCTCCACACCCGGCTCCAGGCTTACAGCTTGAAACATGCGGATTATCCCATTAGGCCTGTATCCTGCATCGATCTTCAACGGATCACCAGGCCGCGTATACTCGGAGGCCGCAATTCTCTTCCTCAGTAAATCCCACACTCCGGCCTGTTCGAATTCGCTGCGCATACGTGCCTGGATTGCGGCTCGGCCACTCAGACGCGGCACACGTTCCCTGGGAGCCGGTTCCACATAAAGCCGCATCAGTTCTTCCATTCCAGCCGGAAGGCTTTCGGCCAGATAGGCTTTGCCTTCAGTCATCTGTACGCTCAACGAGAGCGATTCTCCAAGCAGCCGCACCAGCGCTCCGTCCGGCTCGGCCTGAAAGCATCGCCGCAATTCGCTCTCCATGGCCTCCAGGAGTGAAGTGTCTGCGTCCGGGTCAAGGCAGCGTACACGGCGCCAGTCGTGAGTGAATCGAACCAAGGCGGGCTCCGGGCTAATAGCCGCCCCCGCGGATGCCTGCTCGCGAAGAATCACACCGATATGCACGAACTCATTCCGCACTGCGTCCGGCACATACCGGAGCAGATGAAACTCGCACCTACGCCGCTGATTGCCGTCGCTCATTCTATTTCCTGAACACGTTTTCCCTGAGTGTATCGCCTATGCGAATTCAACACGGCCGCCATTGCCGAATCTACATGACTCTTCCCGCAATGTTAGTCTCCCACCTTGAATCCTTCCAAGCTATGTTTCCAGTTTGTTCGTGGTTACTTCCCCAATTGGGAAATGGCTTCCGATCCGACGTTCCGAATCCTTCAATCAGCTCGCGGATTTTGCTGCGCCGTAGCAGCAGCTTCTCCACCAGGGATTCCATCTCCGAAAGGTCGCCGCCGTACCATTCCGGGGGGATTTCGCTAGCTGCAGCCCAGACTATCTCGGCCGCCATCGTTTCCATCCGAGTCATCCACGGCTCAAATGACTCCCATCCGACTACATCCTGATACACGCGGTTCCGGTAATAAACCCCGCGCAGAGGGATGTCCTCGAATTTCCATTCTCCGGCATGAAAACAATACCCATAGTCGATGAACACGGCCCCGTACCGCTTTTCACGCCGTTTGCGCACAAACACGGCCTGTCGCCCATTTGAGTTCCCCGTCCACTTATCGAGAGCCAGGACGCCAGCAAACTCTCCCAGATTCTTCAGCTCTGCGAGCCGTTCTTCGGGAAGATAGTCCACGACGAGACCGGGCATCATTCCACCGACCAATCGTGAACCGAACTGAAGCCCGGGCTGGCACTTGACGCGCGTCTTTCCCAGGTCGATTTCCAATTCCTGAGTGTGTTCCACCAGCCAGCTCGATACTTCGACCAACTCCACTTCCGGGACCGTCAGCCCTGCGGCCAGAGCCAGCCGCGAGGCCAGAAACTCGTTTGCCAGAACCCTCAAGTGTTGTGGATTGTTCTGAAACTTCACTACGTAAACATGACCATCCGCACCCAGCATCAACTGGCCCTGCGCGCCGCCCCGCATCCGCCGGATGTGCTGCACTGCCAGAACCGCCAAGGGAGCTCCTCTACCGTTTCCGGTTTCTCAATCAGATTCTAAGCGCTTTGATGGGAATGTTCTGTAACGGCGGCCGCATGCCTGAGTCGAGTGCCACCCGCATGATCGAACTTGTCCAGCGCAATCCCTGCACGCAAGAAAAGCTAGCGGCTCGAAGCTAGAAGCTGCTCCCTCGCTCCCAAAGCAATCGCCATCGCCATAACCAGGTCGTCATGAGTCCCTGCCTGCGCTCCAGTTCCTCCGTTCGCCAGACGGACGAAGCTTCTGCATTCGGCCAGCAATCTCCGGCTCATGAACTGTTCCGGATGTTCCACCAGAACGGCTCCGAGCTGTCCAAGAACCGCGGGCCGGCTCAAAGATGTAGTTAACCATCCAGCTTGGCCGCCCTGACGGAATATCCGGTTGTACCCGCAAACCGACTCCGCCAATGCCAACACACCGCTGCCATGGTTGTTTCTCTCTACCACCAGACAGGCACGGTTATACTCGGTCGCTAGGTCCGTCACGAACCTCGCCAGTTCGAGTCCGCCCACATGCCCCGCGAATTCTGCACACTGCATGCCTGTCTCCATGTCCAGGACCTCGACAGCGGAATAATCCCCGTCGCTGCCGCCTCCGGATGGGTCAACTGCCAGCAAGTACTCCTTGCCACTCAATGCTGGCAACCATACTTCCAGTTCCCCGTTCATGCGTCGCTCCTGCGGCACGGGCGCCTCCGCCAGCCGGGCTTCAATTGCGGCTAGTTCAAAAACGGAGTTGCCGCTGGCCAGAAAGCAGCTCTCTTCATTCTCTGCATATTCCTGTTTCGCAAGTCCGCGAAAGTTTGTCCGAATGCTCCTCCGATAGCCAATCTGCTCGCGGTCCAGTTTGTGCCGAAACATCAGCTCTCGTTCTTCCTCTGTCAGGCTCGCCTCGTCCACGGGATCGGCGCGATAGCTTGGCTCCATCCACCAGGGAAAGAAGTGCCGTACCATTCCCGTCTCATCGGCTTTCTGCCATTCTTCGTGAAAGCACCCACCGACTCCGTTCGGCGTCGACTCCAGAATCAATTCCGCTTCCGGCGCCATCGACGCCCGCAGCCCCGCAAGCGTTTCTGCAGGATCACCTGGCCAGCGCGCCAGTTCTGAGCAATGCAGGTTTTGCACCGTTAGTCCGCGCCCCGCATTGCGATCCCCAGCCGACACCACACGATATTGCGAGTCCAACTCTGGAAATACAATTTGCCGCACGTTGCTATTCGAAGTTCTCAGAGGACCCTCTCGTAGTTCTGCCGGCAACCAGTCCAGAAACCGGCGGACAATGCGAAATATTTCCTCGGCGGATTCCTGCGTATGTGCAACCTGTAGCGTCAGAGTGCCCGGCTTTGTGATCGTCTTCATAAAAAAACGTGCCGCTGTCCACGTCGTAAGTCCCATCTGACGCGCTTTCAGCACAATGTTCTGCGCGCCCCGTCGCCTCTCGAATGCCCACTGCGTCGCGTTCGCTTTCAAGGTCGCCGGCTTGCCTTCCCGGGTCCTGACCAATAGTAGATTCTCGGCCAGCGCCATTCCCACTGTGCGCCCCCGCAGAATTGAAGGGCACTGATCCAGGATGATTCCGTAGCGCTGCAGTTCATCCCGGTCAAGTTCCCCTGCGGATTGCTTCCAATCGCGTGTCCTCTCAACGCCAGCCCCTCGCGTGTTTGCCACGGATCCTCCGAATCAATCTCTTCGGCAGCGTTTACTGCCCATGCGGCCGCAATTGACCTCCGTTGTCGTCTATGCTCTTTCCGTTATCGAGGCTCCCCTTCAGCAATTGCGTTCCTAGGAGCCGCCGCAGCCAGAATAGACAAGTTCATAGGCCGCGCTCGCTGTCGGAGCGATCCCTACGTTGAAGACAATCGTCGATGGAGTGTAAGTGAGCCTCACCGGCAGCGCTGTATAGGGACTCGCTGCCAGGTAAGCGTCGCCACGGCAGTTCGGCTGGTTGGCCCGCGTAGTTGAAGTGGTTACGGTGAGCAGTATGCCTGTCGCAGTGGATGTGCCCATAGTAAAGCTAACCGTTCCGCTAACGCTGTCGCACACATGAGACGTTGCACAAACTGGAGTGCCCGGCGACGTGCCCGCTGCAAATGTTGCCACACCAGTTCCCGCGAAACTGGCTGCTTTGCTGTTCCCTGCTAGAGTAAGATTCCCAGGCGTCACGATATTGCCGCTGCTGTCTACAGTCAGATTTCCGTTGAGCACTTCATTCGTCTGCGTCCCTGAAGTGACGTTATTCCACTGGCGGTAGTGAGTTATCGGTGTTGGGAAATAGGTTGGACTTGAGACACCTACGAATTTGTTTCCGGCTACGGTTACGTCATCGAAATTCGTCGCACCGGATAGGCCCCATATCCCGATGCCGAGACCATTCATATTGTTGTTTTCGATTTGGACCCCCGTAGAAAGCGGAATCGAGTTGGGGGCCGCCAGTACTACACCCCCGCAAGGGTTCCCGGGCGTTGCAGAGATAATGTTTCCCTCCACCGACGTGTTGTAAACGGGGCCCTGACTTCCCCCATCCCCTGTTCCCAGTTGAATCGCCGCGCATGCGCCACTGGACCCGTACATCGAAATCGAGTTATTGGCAATGATCGTGTCATTCAGCGATGGGCTCAAGGTTATGGTGGCTGCATGGGTTTCGCTGACTCCAGTATTGGGATTGGTAACCGCCAGCACAGTAAGACTGTTAGCGATCGCGGTCGTATTTGTCACATTGTTGTTCGCATTTGCGAAGCCCGTTACCGATACGTTGTTCAGTCCTTGAAGACCGTTGAAACTCCCCTGAATAGTGGGATAGGCGCCGCTGAAGGTGCCCACATAAGCAGTTGTCCCGGATGAACTCGAAAGCGCCGCACCCGAAGGCAATGTCGTTTCCGATACGCCGACCGGATTGACAAACGTCATAGAGCTGGATGTCGATGCGACACAGATGAATGTGTTGTTGTTGCCGCCGTTCTTCGCTCCAGCCAATGTGAAAGCCCAATTCTGATAGGTGTTCACGCTACCGCCAAAGGAGCCGCTAACAACAATCTCGGGCGGCGTCGTGTTTAGCCTTGGATTGAACGTGATGCCCGTCAAAGTTGCGCCAGTCACTGAAAAGCTGAGTGCGGTCTGTTGAATTGCATTCGAAAGCACGGCAGTTTCCGTAGCGAAGCCGGCCATATAGATCGCCTTCTGATTGATCTGAGTTCCAGGAACGCCGATCTGCCCAGGAATCGAGATTATATTGTTAGCAACCACATTCCCCGTTGATGGACTGTAGTCCGTAGCGCCAAGGACGAATGAACCATTTGTAATGCTGTTTCCTGTTGCAGTAATGCGGCTGCCCATCAATTCTCCCGCTCCCTGCGTGGTCCAGACGTTCCCGGTTACAGAGGCATTCACGAAATTTCCAGATAACTCCCCGCCGTAGTTTGTGCCTTCATCGTTCATGTGGTTGTTTGAGAATGTGAAGTTGGTGACCCACCCCAAACCAGCAGCCCCGATTTCAGCTACAAATCCGAAGCCATCCGGACTGATTGTCGTGTTGTCGAAGACATTGCTGGATACGTCGAGATCAAACTGAGACGTACCCGGGTATCCAGTGTAATCAAGCGTCACAATCGGGTCTGCGTGGTTTGATGTCAACCCAGTGCCCCAACTTGAGAAGTAATTGCCCCGGATTACCAGGTTACGGTCAAATCCGAATGAGGTAATGACGTTGCCGCCGGAGTTGATAAATTTATTATTCAGAATCGATACGTTGTATGGAAGCGGATAACTCGCACGACCCTGCAAAAGCAGCGGCGGATTGTTCCAGTTCTGAAAAGTAACGTTTTGGATCGTAATGTCGTGTGCGGCGGTGACGCCGTTGTTATTGTTATCGATACGAACAGCCGGGCGGCAGTTGGAAATCCAGCAGGAATTCGCAGGGAGCGTATTCGCTGTATTTCCATCGATGACGCCATTTTGAATGGTCACGTTGCTTGCAGGAGTGGCGCCGACGAATGTTGTGAACAGGCCCGTATTGTTCGATGTTGAATAGGGAGCGATCTGAAATGTGCTTCCACCCAAGTCAACAATGTTCGTGCCAGAAACCGTAATTCCCGGCATCACATAAGTTGCAGCCTGCGTCACCTTGAGATTGTGCTTCGCGCTCAACACTACCTGCGTCGTCCATGTCGTGCCACAGCCAGGAATAACATCGATCTCGCCAGAGAGACTGCCAAGAGCGGAGTCTGCGGCGTTAATCTTTGCGCCGCAATCGCCGCCCGCAAACGAGGATGCCGACAAGATATTATTGACCTGCTGGGCCGTAACATTGACCGCAGCCACATTGCCACCAAACGTGCCGTTTGCAGGAACAACGATGCCGTTCAAGCCATCCGAAGTCAAGCCGGGAATCGCTGCCTGCGCTCCCAGAGTTGAAAGAGCCGCGGGCGCAGTTGACGCCCCGGTTCCACCCGCAGTGAGAGGAACCAGAGTTACACCTCCAACCGATGATCCGTTGCCTGTGTAATAAGCGATCTGGCCCGTGGTCGCTGAGCTCACTGTGCCGCTAACGCCACCTGAGCCCGTTCCGCAAGCTGAGCCGCTATTGGTGACATAGCCCGATGTATCGACTTGCAGGCAGCTATGACCTGTGCCCGCCGCGAGGCCTGGAAATTCGATGGATGCCGTTCCCGTAAAGCTCGCATACAAAGAACTGCTGCTGCCGCCATATACCTTGAATCCTGCGCCGGCGCCAGTTTCATAATTGACTCGAACTACTCCGGAGGGATTGGATGCGTCAACGTACGTATCTCCGCTGTTAGTGCTCTGGTAAGCTTTGAAACTATCCAGGCCGCCGGTCGCGGAATTCAGTTCCCAGTTATTGCTCGCGTCCTTCATGGTGTACCACTGCGCAGTTCCGTTCCAATCCTTATAGGTCAATGATTCCTTCTGGCTCGCAGTTAGTCCGGCCCAAAGAAAGGAATCTACTTCAGCATCGAGACTGTTGCGCACCGTTAGCGCCCCCGTCATCGTACCGCCGGCAACAGGCATTCCACCCAGGCTTACCAATGCCCCCGACGCGGTCGTCGCCCCCGTCCCGCCTGCTGTGAGAGACACCGTCGTGGTGCCTCCAACCGTCGTCCCATTTGCCGCGTAGAATGCTATCTGGCCTATAGTTCCAGAACTAACCGCGCCACTGCCTCCACCGGTTGGGGTTCCGCTGATCTGCGCGTAAGAAACCTGAGCGCAGTTAGCTGCGCCGTTTGCTCCGATACCTGTTGCATAGTTACTTCCAGAGCATTGACCGGGCACGGAAGCCAGGGCAGTTGCTGTTCCGGCATTCGCCGTTGTGGGCTGATTGAGTGTTGGAATGTCCGCGGCAACAATGGTTCTCCAGGTTGGGGTTGTTGCGCCTCCCGATGAAGGTCCTGCATGGAACATGCCAGCACTCTCATTAGCCCATGCTGCAGTTAGCGTGCCGCCGCCAGTTATAGGGGAGCCGATCACAGTGAAGTCGGCTGGCAGGCCCAAGCCCACGCTAGTTACAGACCCGCTTCCCGAGCTAGTTCCGCATGCCGATCCGGTATTAGTCAGGTAGCCGGAGCTATCGAACTGGGCGCAGTAATGGCCGCTGGCCGCGGCGAGCCCTGGGAATTTGATTGCGGTTGTTCCGGTGAAGCTCGCATAGAGTGAACTGCTGCTGCCGCCGTAAACATTGAATCCCGCTCCGGAGCCAGATTCGTAATTGACACGAACAACTCCAGCGAGATTCGATGCATTAACATAAGTGTCGCCGCTGTTAGTGCTTTGGTAAGCTTTGAAGCTATCCAATCCACCTAATGCCGAATTCAGCGACCAGTTATTGCTCGCGTCCTTTACCATGTACCACTGACTGTTTCCATTCCAGTCCTTGTAAGTGAATGAGCCCTTTTGGCTGCCAGTCAGCCCTGGCCACAGATAGTAGTCAACTTCGGAATCGGCGTTGTTGCGGACCGTCATCGTGCCGGTTGACTGTGATGTTCCTGCGACCTGCAGTGTTCCGTTCAGCTGCGCGTTGCCTGCGTGGTCAATGGTTGCAACGGTCGTTTCGGTGAGCCCGCCAGACCCGAAAACCACCCCTCCGGTTCCCGAATTATTCGATCCATTCAGGATCACTGCACCGCTTCCAGCAGCATTCACGACGGTCTGATTATTCGTGCTCGATTGGCCATTGTTGTATTGCCCAATCGATAAGCGATTCACTGCATTCAATTCGTCAAGGATCTGGTAGAACTGTTCTCCGGCCGCTGCATCGCTCAAGCCCGTTGTCCACCGGTATCCGAAATCGGTCTGATAGCGCTCCTGCAAGCCGCGCTCGTTGCCCAGACCAATCCCGAGACGAAAGTGATTAGTCACTGTTGCGTCCTGCTGGCTTCCGTACCAATCGCCATTCAATCCGTTAAAGCTGCGGTGAAATGTATCGAGAAAGCTGTTGCGTGTGCCTGCATCTGTCAGCTTGCCGGTGAACATTGTTCCGCCGGTCATCCAACTGTTGTAAGAACTGCCGGTGTCCGCAACGACCTGATTGTTCGAAACCTCGTTGCGCAATCCAACGATGGTGTTGTTTTGCGCGTTCGGACCAAGATGCAATGCCGTGTTGCATCCTTCAATGTCTCCGCCGGTGAACGTATTTCCGTCGCCCTGCAGAAGGTTGACTCCATACGTCCCGGCAATGGGACTTCCCGCGCTTGTGGGGCAATCGATATGCAAGCGCACAAATGTGCTGGCGTTCATCCAGTCCGTGGCTGCCGGGTTCGATGCCTGATGCCCGATTGCGTTCACTGCGATCAGGAATCCCCCCAACTCGTCGTCGAAGAAAGTTCCACCGGTATAGTTTCCGGTTCCATCCAATGTCATGCCTGTCTGGTTCTGATTTCCGAGAAAATACAGGCTTTCCAGATCGAGTTCCTGAGCGCGATATGCGACAAATCCCTGTGCCGTTGCGCTAGTCGCAGCCGTTGTGTTGATCACCAGGTCTTCCATGTGAAAGCCGGATGTATCCGCTGCATAAGTTGGATCTCCAACCTGCACCATCGCGCCTGTTCCCGAATAGAGAAACGCGGTTCCACCCTGGCTACCGCTCGCGGCTGTGCCGCCGCGTAATGCGCAACCGCGCAGCGACACATTTCTTGTCCCCGCAGTCACGATCACCTGGTTCGCGGTCGAAATGGTTGCACAAGGCAGCAGCACCGCGGTGTTCGCTGTCGAAATGGTCAGGTTCGATCCCATCGACTGGCTTCCGGTAAAGTTTCGTGCATCGCAGGTTCCACCGAAGACCGCGCTGACTGCACCGAGGCAGGCTTGCAGCTTGCCACCAAAGTCGGATCCTGGGAACTGGTCTACCTGGAATGCTGTGCCGAGCGAGTTGTTGGCCACCAGAGCCGCATAGGTTCCGCCGCCTGGCAAGTTACCGCCTCCACCATTCAATTGCGTGCCGTTGGCTTGCGAACTGGCTGCGTTCCATACTGTATAGCCGCCGTTGCCCTTCAATAGATTGCCCGCAAAGAACGTCATGTTCTGGCCCGCGATCAGGTTCACAGGAGCGGCAGTATCCCAGATTCCAGATGCATTCACACTTGCCGTCGTTGTTCCAGAGCAACCAACTCCACCCTGCGTTATGCTCACCGCTCCCAGCGCGCCGGAGCTGTTTACGTTGGCCACAGCCAGCGCCGTGCAACTTCCGCTGAACTTGAGCGGAACCTGCGTTCCATACGGGTCGAAGCCGAGGCCAAGTTCTGGCCCTGCTGTCACTGAGGTTACGGCACCGCCAGATGCCGTCACTGCGAGTTGAGGCTGCACGGCGTTCCATGCCGGCAACACCACCGCGTTGCGCACCGTCCAGCCTTGTTGCCCAGTGCCAAGGTCCAGCACAAGGCCGGTTGGCGGCTCGCCGGTCGATGCCGAATTACCAGCCAAAGCTACAACGTTGTCGAGGACATTGTTCGACCCGGCGGCTGCCGTGAACGCATGAACAGCCTGGATGGTGATGTTCTGCCAACGGTTTGAATCGGAATTTAAGCCCGCTGGTGCCGCTCCGGGCAGCCCAGGAATTGCAATGCCCGTATTCAATCCGCGGATATCGATGTTGCGGAACTCGCTCCACTGCGGCCACTGCGCAAGGTACAGTCCACAGGTATGCGTTGAATGTGCGCCCGGATATTGCGTTGCCATGGGGTCTACACCGGTGGTTGCGATTTCGAGGTTCTCAATTTCGGCGACGCGCAAGCCATTGCCGCCCGCGCCTGTTGAGGCCGGCATGGCGATCGCGCAATTCCCCACGGCCCATGCGGTACCAATACCCTGTGTATTTGTAAGGCCGTTTCCACCCGGAGAGAAGATTGAGTTCTTCTCCATCAAACGGCTTACCGAACAGATTCCTGCGGTCGCGCGACCCCTTGCCGCAGAGCAGGAGACATCGATGCTCTGATCGACGTAGATCGTGAGATCGTGGATGCGTGTGTACGAGAGCAGGTTGACGCTGTCTGCTCCTGTGGCCAGAATGTCCTGACCCGGAAAGCCCATGAGTGCAGACACCTGTTTGCCGAGGCCGCCAATCGACTCTCCACGCCAATTCAACGACCGCGTCTTGCAGGTTCCCTGCGGAATCGTCAGCGCGATACTGTGCGCATTGGCATAATTCAGAGCCGATTGCAGAGCACTTGTATCATCCGTTGCTCCATCGCACACTGCGCCAAATTCTTTCACGCTGCGCTCTTGTTGCTGTGCGGTCGTTGGCCTCAGATCTTTCACATACAGGCCATTCGGATTTATAAATCCGTCGGTTCCTGTGTAGGTCGGTGGAATTTGAACCGCACCATTCGTTCCGGCGGCATTTAAAGCCGCTTGCAAAGTTGTTTGCGAACTGCCCGCCAAAGGGGACTGCTCGCCATTCACCGCTGGGCTTTGCAAGGCGCCGGTCATGTTTCCGCCTGCTAACGGAACCGCTTCGCTGAAAGTCGTGTCGACATAATGCTTATCTGCTGCTTGCAAAGGTTGCGTTGGATCGCCGTTCAAATAAAGCGGTCCGGTCAACGTCCCGCCTGTCGCTAAAAGCTGGCTCCCCTCTGCTTCGGCAATCGCCTGATCTACATACGCTTTGCTTACTGCTTGAACGGCTTGCGCCGCCGGCATCAACTGCGCCTGCACTTGTGCCAGACTTGCCTGCGCTGCGGCAGGGACGACCCAATATTGAGTCGTCGTTGTGCCGTCGTTCAGATAATAGACCGCCGTGTAATAGAGCCCGGCTGGAGTAGCTCCCTGGTTTGGCGCCAGACTCACGCTTACGAATCCGTCCGGAGCAATCGTCACGGTGGTCTTGTCTGCGGCTACTGATTGGCCGTTCGCCGTGGTAAACGCGGGCCAACTCAAGAACAATGTCCCGGTGCCAACCTGCCCATTCGCCAGGTACACCGTTCCTTGAACGGTTGTGGTGCTGATGGCCTGCGCGCCGGCAACACTGCCCAACGTCATGCATAGCAGGCAAAACCATAGCCCGAGTGTCAGTACCGTCCATGCGCCTGCGCCGAACCAATCGTTCTTCGTGAGCTTCATCCGTGTCTCTTCTTTCTTCCGGGGATTGCGGCAGTTCGCTCGGGAAATACCCGTGCATTTCCACCGCATTCCCAGCCAATAAAGGAATTAAGCCGCTATGAATTCGGAACTTTCATCTTCTGTTTCCGCGTCTTCACCCGAAGATGCGGGCGGCATTTGCGGCTCTGCAGCCAGTCGCATTGCCAGGGTTATGAGGGGCTTTTTCTTGAGAGCTTCCTCGATATCTACTTCGCATCCTGCAAGCTCAAACAACAGTCGAGCGCTCAGAACATCACCCAAAAGAGTGCTTTTAAGAAGAGCCTCTGCAATCTTTTCTGAATTGGCTTCCACCTTCTTGAAGGCCTCTTTATTGAGCTTCTTTACTCGTCCGTTGCCGCTCTTTCTTACCGCTGAATACGCCATTCCTCCCACCATTCCCGTTCCAGCATTCCGCACCGTTCGTTTCGTGTGCAGAAACAAGAAAAGGACAATTCCAATATGGAATCGTCCCGATCTTTAACTCCCCAGTTGCCGAACCTGCGAAAGTGGCACGAATATCCCAGGTAAGCCGCAGGACTCGTCCGCCAACTCCCCCGAAATCTTCTTGCTAACTGGAGGGAACTGGATTACGAATCACGCACACACCCACCTGGGCACCTATTTCGCTTTGAATGTTCTTAGGTTACGAGATTGCCTCGAAATAGACTGCAATCTGCCCTAAAGTAATTTATGTATTATTTTCAACAACTTAGCGATATTGATTCGACGTAGTCTCTTGACAGCCGTTCCGAAGGCCGCCGCAATCGGCTAGGATGAGTTCCGTGACTACGCCCGCAACGCACGATCCGACTCTTCTTGTTCATGGTGGCGCATGGGCCATTCCTGCCGACGCCGCTGCGGTCCACGAAGCCGGAGTTCGCCAGGCTCTTGAGACCGGCTACGCAATTTTGTCCCTCGGCGGTTCTGCCATCGATGCCGTGGAAGCTGCCGTCTCTGTGCTCGAGGACGACCCCACTTTTGACGCTGGCCGTGGAAGCTTTCTTACCTCAGACGGACGCGTTCAGCTGGATGCTTTGCTGATGGACGGAGGGCGTATGAAGGCCGGCGGCGTTGCCTGCGTGGAGCGGCTGCGTAACCCGATCCAGGCTGCGCGACTGGTGCTGGAAAAGAGCCCGCACGTCTACTTTGTTGGCCAGGGTGCGGAGCAGTTTGCGGCGTCGCACGGCATGGTGCTCATCGAAAACTCCGAACTGGTCCTGGACCGCGAACGAGAGCGCCTGGCGCATGCAAAGGCTCGCCACTCAGCCGGGTTGGCCGACGAGACTTTTTCAGGGCCTGGGGATTTGCCCATCCACATCCTGCACGACGACAAGGGGCCTGAAACCGCTTTTCCGTTTGATCCTGATCTGTTTTCATCCCACGATACGGTTGGCGCGGTGGCCTTGGATGGTCGCGGGAATCTGGCGGCTGCGACCTCCACCGGTGGGACTCTGAACAAGACTCCGGGGCGTGTGGGCGACTCTTCTCTGATTGGTTGCGGCTGCTACGCCGACAATCTTTCTGCCGCCGTCTCGCTTACCGGCTGGGGCGAACCGATCATGAAGCTGGTGCTTGGGAAGTGGGCAACAGATCGCGTCGCGGCCGGGACTCCACCCGAGCTGGCCGCGCGCGAGGCGATCTCGTACCTATACAACCGGCTGGGTGGGCATGGGGGGATCATTCTGCTCGGGCCTGATGGGCGGTTTGGGTTGGCACATAACACTCCGGCGATGGCTTGGGGGTTGGCTACGCCAGGCGGGCTACAGACCGGGCTTAGCGTCTGATAGGAAGCGCCCTTGATCAGATCCAGTCCAGCTTCACAACTTCACAGTTTCTGTGTTTCTGTGGAGTTTGGCCAACTAAGCTATTGATTATCAGCTAGTTAAATACTGCTCCCCAGTATCACAGCCCGAAAACGCAGTGATTGTCTTCGCGCAGAAAGAGTGGGCCGAGATAGGGGCGAGGGTCTTGGGTGAGGCTTGGGGGCTGTGTTGGGTGCTCATAAAACCATTGTGCGCGTTTCTGCGAATTAGACTGCAAACTTTGCGAAAATATTCGAGAGTGATACCCGGACTCGCTACTTGTGGTCCGAATGCCGCGCACTTCCCCTATATCGCCTATTGCGGTAGGCTCAACGATATTATTCCCTTGAAGAAAGTCAGAAGCTGAGGCCCAGGTATGGCGAGACTGTGTGGAAGGGTGGCGACCGCCGCATTGATTGGATGCGCCTTAATTGGGAGCGGTGTCGGCGCAGCTCAGCAGTTGCAGGCCCTGAGTAAGGATCAGCAGGAGCAAATCGCTGAAATTTTGAAGACCGCTTATTCGGAGGTTCGCAAGGAGTACTACGATCCAAAGTTTCAAGGTTTGGATTGGGACTCCCGGTACCGGGAGTACTCGGAGCGAATCGGAAACGCGCACAGTATGAATGAGGGATTCCAGGTGGTGGCCGCATTTCTTGCGGGGCTCAAAGATTCGCACACATACTTTTCCCCCCGCTTCGGATGACGCACTTCGACACGGGGTTCCGGCTGTCGATTCTGGGAGATAACTGCTTCATTACGCGGATTCGCCCCCAGACGGACGCCGAGTCCAAGCTCCACATGGGCGATCAGGTCCTGCTCATGAACGGCTTCAAAGTAAACAGGGAAGACTTTAAAGCCATGACGTATCACTTCGGAGCGATTGCGCCGCAAAAGTCGACAGAATTGCTATTGCGGTCGCCGATAGGAGAGGAACGCAAGGTGTCGGTGATTACCGAAGTCAAGCTCTCGCCGGTCTACTTGAATAAGTGGACCGACGACGGCGATTTCTGGCGAATGAACGGGGACCAATACGAGTCGGACCGAGCGCGAATTTCTGAATCCGGAGATGTGATGATTTGGAAGGTACCGCACTTCAACCTGGACGCGGAAAATATTGATAGAGCCATCGAGAAGGCCAACAAACACGCGACGCTCATTCTGGACTTGCGCGGAGATTCGGGAGGGACCGGCGACTCGCTCAAGTTGATGGTGGGGTCTTTATTCGATCGCGATACCAAGATCGCCGATCGGGTCGGCAGGGGCGCTCTCGATCCGATAGTCGCCAAGCATGCGGCTCACCCTTTCAGGGGCAAGCTCATTGTGCTGGTGGATGAAGGCTCTGCGTCTGCCTCAGAACTGTTGGCCCGCGTGGTTCAACTCGAAAATCGGGGCATGGTAATTGGGGATAAGACCTCCGGTGCCGTAATGGAAGCCCATATACATCTAGAGCATATGGTCACGACTCCCTACGGGATAGCCGTCACCGACGCCAACCTGATCATGAGTGATGGAAAGAGCCTGGAGAAGACCGGAGTTGTGCCGGACGAATTGCTGTTGGCGACTGGGGCAGACCTGGCGGCGGGGCGCGACCCAGTGCTGGCCCGCGCGGCTGAGTTAGCGGGTGCCAAACTGGACTCGATAGAAGCGGGGAAGTTGTTTCCGTTCGAGTGGAAGCCGCTTTAGCTTGGCCTTTGCGGCAGCCGCGGCATCAGGTGGTCCCGAGTACACTAGAGGTAGGACCTTTCACCCCTGGAACCCGCCTGTGCAGCCGCTTATCGACAACCTGAATCCCGAACAGCGCGCCGCCGTTGAAACTACGGAAGGTCCACTGCTGATCCTTGCCGGTGCCGGCTCGGGCAAAACCCGCGTCATCACCAGCCGCATCGCCTGGCTGATCCGCGAAAAAGGCGTTGCCCCTGACTCGATCCTTGCCGTCACCTTCACCAATAAGGCCGCCAGCGAGATGGGCGAGCGCGTGGACAAGCTGCTCGGTCATTCGTCGCTGGCCAAGCCGCTGATTGCTACGTTCCACTCGATGTGCGTGCGCATGTTGAGGCGCGACATTGAGGCCCTGAAAGTGGGCGGCGAGGGGCTGACGCGGTCCTTCGCGATTTATGACGAAAATGACCAGCAGGCCATCGTCAAGCAGGTGATGCGTCGGATGGGGCTGGACACCAAGCAGCTTACGCCGCGCACGGTGCTGGGCCGCATTAGCTGGGCCAAGAATCACATGGTCGATCCGCAGGAATACTACCTGGCCAGCAAGGATCCTAACAGCGAACGCATTGCACACATCTTTCAGAGCTACAAGGCTGAACTACGCAAGAACAACGCGCTCGACTTCGACGATCTGCTGCTTGAGGCCGTGCGGCTGCTGAAGGTTTCGAGCGAAGTGCGCGAACGCTATCAGCGGCGTTATCGTTACCTCCTTGTCGACGAGTATCAGGACACGAATCGGCCTCAATACGAGATCATGAAGCTGCTGGCCGGCGAAGCGAAGAACGTCTGCGCGGTCGGCGACGAAGACCAGAGCATTTATTCGTGGCGCGGCGCGGATATCCGCAACATTTTGGAGTTTGAGAAGGATTTTCCCAACGCCAGAATCGTTCGCCTGGAGCAAAATTACCGTTCTACGCAGATCATTCTTGAGGCCGCGGGTGCGGTGGTCGCCAACAACCTGCGACGCAAGGGAAAGAAGCTCTGGACCGATCGCCAAGGCGGCAGCCTGGTGGGCTACTACGAGGCTCCCGACGGCGAGAACGAAGCCCTCTTCATCGCCGACCGCATTCAGAAATTCCTCCGCGAAGCTGAATCAAGTGAGAATGGAGCGGAAGCGCACTGCGCGGTTCTATACCGCACCAACTCGCAGTCGCGTCTGGTTGAGGAAGCGCTGCGCCGCTACAACATCCGGTACACAATGGTGGGCGGCTTCAGCTTTTACGAGCGCGCGGAAATCAAGGACCTGCTCGGCTACCTGCGCCTGGTTCGCAACCCGCATGACTCGATGGCGCTCAATCGCGTCATCAACACGCCGGTGCGCGGGATCGGAAAAACTACGCTTGAGACCCTGGAGCGGCTGGCTTTGGAAACCGGCAAGTCCACCTGGGAGGCGTTGGATGCGGCAATCAAGAACCGGCTCATCCCGAACCGCGCATTGCAGGCTCTCGACTCGTTCCGCCAATTGATTCTCGACGCTCAGGCCATGATGGATCCGGACTTTGCCGGAAAGCTCTCGGCTGATGTAGGCGCCAGCGCAGAAGCTGGCGAAGAGGCCGATACAGGATTCGAATTTGGAGCGGCAACGGAGGATTCCAACAGCGCTGATTCAGCGACCAGCTTTGACTTCGGCAACAGCGACGAAAATCAGCTCCCGCTTCTCGATGCCAGCAGCTTTTCGCCCTTCGCCGCTGCGCCAAAGCGGCCTTTTCTGACGATGCCGAAGCAGGATCCTATTCCCGTGCCGGACCCCGATTTTGAATCGGACGCAGAAGAGGTTGCGGCCGATGAAAAAGGAGAAAAACCAGCGTTTCGCGCTCCCGGCGATGCCGCGACGCTACCCGAGCTGATCCGCTTTCTGATCGACCGCACCGGCTATATCAAAGCCCTCGAAGTCGAGGGCTCGCCGGAATCATTCAGCCGCATTGAGAATCTGAAGGAACTGGCCAACGCCGCGCACGACGCAGAGACCCGCGGCGAGACGCTGGCCGAATTCCTCGACCACGCCGCGCTCGCTTCTGACTCCGACCAGTTCGATCCCGAAGCTCACGTCACTCTGATGACGCTGCACGCTGCCAAGGGCCTCGAATTTCCTCTTGTCTTTCTTGCTGGACTTGAAGAGGGCCTTTTCCCTCACTCGCGCACCCTCAACAATCCCGAAGAGCTAGAGGAAGAACGCCGCCTCTGCTACGTCGGCATGACACGCGCCATGAACACCCTCATTCTCACCCGCGCGCATTATCGGAGACGCTACGGCAACGACGCGCCGGAGATGAGCATCCCCTCGCGCTTTCTTGAAGAGGTCCCTAATCAGCTGGTCGAGAACCTGAGCGGGCGCAGTCCTGCCTGGTCCACGCAGAGTTATGGATCACGCGCTTCTGGATACGGGCCTGCACGCCGTCCGAGCCAGTTCAGCGAATTTTCTGACCAGCACTACAACTACGAAGATGAGAGCCAGGAATCCGGTAACGCGGTCGGCACCGGTAACCGGGCAGCGGTCGGCAAAAGCGGTGCTTCCAAGCCTTTTGTTGCTTCATGGATGGTTGCCAAGCCGAAGACGCCAGCGCCGGGTCCCGCACCCGCCGGCGACGCGGAAACGCCCGCCGGTCCTGAAGCTCCTTCTATCGACAACATAGCCCGCTTCTTTGGTGGCAAATCTGGAGCGATCAAGCCAGGCGCCTTTCCGCGGGCGGCGTCCTCTCGTCCAGCGGTGGAGATTCCCTCTCCAAGCGGTGCCGCGAATCTGAAAAAGGGGCAGCGCGTGCGGCACTCGAAATATGGCGAGGGCACCATCCTCATGCGAGAAGGCGATGGCGAGGACGCCAAGCTTACCGTACTCTTCACGCGCCATGGCATGAAGAAGCTGATGGAAAAATTCGCCAATCTCCAGACAATCTAGAGCCCCAACCTCCGTAAGCGTCAAGAATCCACTCGAATTGTCACCTGGACGCGTCCTGCTCGCCGGTTAATTTGTCTAACCACCTGCGAAACGCATAAGATTCCTCCGACATCCGGATGAGGGTCAAGCGATGCCTAAATGCCTCCCTGCAATGCTCTGTGCAACCTTGGCACTATCGGCCTTCGCGCAGAAAGCCAACACCTCCAATCCCGACACGCAAGAGAAGGTCACGGTCGACCAGTTGGAGCAGGCCCTGTCTGTTTCGAATGGGAAATCCGATGCAGAGATGGCACAGGCGTTGTCCAGGCTTGAATTAACTGAGCGGCTCAGCGACACCCGTTTTACGCACTTGAAAGGCAATCTTCCCGGCGATAAGTCCCAGCAGGAATTGCTCATTCTGGCAGATCAATCAATATTCTTGTCTCCACCCGACGATGAGATCGTCCAAGAGCCGGCGCCAGATCCTTCCGCGACCCGCCAGATGCTGGTCCAGATCGTCAACTATGTGAATACGACCGTCCGTCAATTGCCGAATCTTATGGCAGTCCGCGAAACCACCGGCTTTGAAGACCGGCCCAGCGAAGACCGGCTGGACGCGACCGGCACACTCAGCCTGAGCTACCTGCCAATTCATTTCGTTGGTAAGTCCAGCATCGCAGTCACGTATCGCGATCGCAAGGAAGTGGTAGACGAGAACGCAACGAAATCCTTGAAGCAAGGCGCTCCAATTGGTGGGCTGGCAACAACGGGAGAGTTTGGGCCGATCTTGAGCACCGCGGTTGCCGATGCGCTTAAGGGCAAAATCACGTGGGCGCGCTGGGAACAAGGGACCAGCAGTCGCGTAGCCGTTTTCCGCTTCGAGATTCCTGACGAAAAGTCGAGTTACCACGTCAAGTTCTGCTGTGTTCCGGAAGGGTATTCGGACTCCGGCCAGCCCGAGTTGAAAGCATTCGATGAGCGCGCCAGCTATCACGGCGAGATAACCTTCGATCCTGCCGACGGCTCCATTTTGCGCATTACGATGGAAGGGGAGATGCCGCCCAAGGGGCTGGTTTCGAACGCCGGCATTGCGATCGAATACGGCCCAGTGGAGATTGCAGGCAAGAGCTACATCTGTCCTTTGAAGAGTGTTTCAGTTTTACGCGCGCATACCGCGATGCAGCAGGGCATGTCTTCAAGGACGAACTATCAGGGGCACGCAAAGACCTATCTGAACGCAGTCGAGTTTAGCCAGTACCGCCGCTTCGGCTCAGAAATCCACATCCTCGCCGGAGACAACCAGCCGGCTCATTGAGCCCCATTTGCCGACCGATCCCCAAGAAGATAAATAGCTTAGCGCCTCTGCGAGGAAGCCGGGCAATCTGTTTTCGGCTGCGGGCGATCTGAGGGGAGCGAAATTGACTGTCGCGTTTCGATACAATCGGCCGCCAAGTCTCCGGTGCGGTCCATTTGCCAATTCCGTGCTACACTCTATTCAATCGTAGAATTCGATCTGAAGTTCTTGCCTGTTCCGGTTACCGCCTACTCGCAAACTTCCACATTGCGTTCGCGGTAAATCAGTATCGAAGGAGTTACACACAATGGAACAGGGAACAGTCAAGTGGTTTAATGACGCCAAGGGTTTTGGATTTCTGAGCCGCGAAAACGGCGAAGACGTCTTCGTTCATCACACTGCCATTCAGTCGAACGGCTTCCGTTCGCTTCAAGAAGGCCAGCGCGTTCAGTTCAATGTCACCAAGGGCCCCAAGGGCTGGCAGGCAGAGAACGTTCAGGTTGTCTAAGGCTTAATCAGCCGAGCAATCCGTTCGGAACCAACAAAAGAGGGACGGCAAAGCTGCCGTCCCTCTTTTGTGTAGATCGTAAATATCAAGCCTTATGAGCGGGCTACAAGACTTACATAAAGCTATAAACTCCGCTCACTGAAACAAATCACTGAACACTAGCTTTGCTAGGCGGCGGGCTTGAGGCTCTTCACGCTGACTTGCGGAATCGCCGGATGAAGGTTTTCCTTGGGTGTATCGTGGGTGCCCAGGTATTGCAGCACGTCGTTAATCGAATCTTCAAAGCGAGCGCCGGTTTTGTGGGTGGCTTTTACGCCCTTGGCGACAAGCTGGCAAACTTCAAAACGATTCATACCCTGCGCAAGAGCGCGGTGAATCTGGTCGGAACGCATGGCGAACTCCGGCATACAGGTTTTGGTGCGTTGCGTGGGGAGCTCGTCAGAAGCGGTAGGACGGCCGGAGCCGAGCAGGCTGGTCTCTTCCAGATGCGTGTCTGTTTCCATTGTACGCTGGAAACGCCTTGACGCCGCACCTGATTTCATTCGAAAGCCGCATTACAAGCGGAGTTCCCGCTTTCGCTTGTGCAGATTCCCTGTTATCCTAATAGACTCATCGACCCGAATTGCGGGATACCCTGAAAAGATTGCAGTGAAAGAGGTTACACGTGGCAGACACCACCAAAGTTGAAGACAAGCTGGAACGAAAGAAACTGAAACGCGCCGCCCGCAAGAAGGCCGCCCCCAAAGCGCCCCGAACCGGAGCTCGCGGAGAGAAGAAGAAGAAGGTAAAGAAGTTGGCACGCGGCGTGTCCAAGCGGTAAGCAGCCGATACTGAAACTGGACAGGGTTCCGGACAGCCCTACACGGCCCATTTCGGAACCCATCCCACCAAAATAAAAACGGCTTTTCTCCCACATGACTGTGCGGAGTGCTCTTGAAGGGACCCAAACTGCAGAGTGGGGAGTTCCAAGGGGAGCCCTCATCCTGTACACTGCCCAGTAACCTACGGATGAGGAGAAACCAGCCTGGCAAGCCAACTGCTCGCCCGCAAATCGATCGATAAGCTGATAAGCGACTCGGAGCAACCCGAGAACGCGCTTAAAAAGACTCTCGGTCCCTGGTCGCTCACGGCGCTTGGCATCGGCGCAGTGATCGGCTCCGGCATCTTCACCGTCATTGGCACGGCTATTTCCGGTGAGCAGTTCGATACATCCAGCGTGCTCAACACCCCGCTGGGCGATTACCTCATCCACCACACAGCTCTCGCTGGCCGCCCCGGCGCCGGTCCCGCCATTGCTCTGTCTCTCGTCCTGGTAGCCTTTGTCTGTGCGCTCACCGGCCTCTGTTATGCAGAACTCGCGTCCATGATTCCCATCGCCGGCTCAGCATATACATATACATACGCCACCATGGGCGAACTGATTGCCTGGATCATCGGCTGGGACCTGATCCTGGAATATGCCGGCTCCAACATGACGGTGAGCGTTGGCTTTGCTGCCCACATCGTCGATCTGCTCGACTGGTTCGGCCTGCATCCGGCCGCCACCTGGATCTCGCCCGCCTACCTACCCGAAGGATTGCAGGATCTGGCGGGGAACTGGCTATATCATCCAGGCTGGCACTTCGGCTTCAACATCCCGGCGTTTCTCGTTGTCCTCATCCTTACGGTCGTCCTGGTGCGCGGCATTCGCGAGTCGGCTGAGACGAACAATATGATGGTCGGGATTAAACTCATCGCCATCCTGATTTTTGTTTTCGCCGCCATCAGCTTCATCCATCCCGGCAACTATCATCCCTTCGTACCCAACGGGTTTAGCGGAATCCTGACCGGCGGCTCGATCATCTTTTTCACCTACATCGGCTTTGACTCAGTCTCGACGGCTGCGGAGGAATGCAAGAACCCGCAGCGCGACTTGCCCATTGGAATCATCGCCACCCTGATCGTTTGTACCGTGCTCTATGTTGCGGTCGCGGTATGTCTCACCGGCCTGGTGCCCTGGCAGTCCATGGTGGGAGACGCCGCACCGGTGGTCAACGCCCTCAAGAAGCTCTCTTTGCTACCAGGCGGACACTCGCTTCACTGGGTCAGGCTCGTGGTTCTCTTCGGCGCACTCATGGGGATGCTTTCCAGCCTGCTGGTCTACCAACTTGGCCAGTCGCGAGTGTGGTTCTCGATGTCCCGCGACGGGCTGCTGCCGAAGATCTTTTCGAGCATCCATCCACGCTTCCGCACGCCCGCATTTTCCACCTGGGTGGCCGGCTTTGTAGTCGCCATCCCCTCTGGACTGTTCGACATCGGCACCCTCGCCAACCTCTCCAACATCGGAACGCTCTTTGCTTTTATCTTGGTCTCCATCGGTGTTATCGTGCTTCGCTATCGTGAGCCAGAACGAAAACGGGGGTTCCGCGTTCCCTTCGGACCCGTCATTCCGGCGCTGAGCGTGATCTTCTGCTTCCTGCTCATGGCCGGCCTGGACATCCTGACATGGTTGCGCTTCGTGGTGTGGCTCGTGATTGGGCTGGTGATTTACTGCTTCTACAGCCGCCATCGGTCGGAGTTTGCAAAGCCTAGGTAGCCACCAGCAGAGGAGCGTCCTTTGCACTGCGAACTAGCTACTTGTTGTGCATTGCGCTGTTCTCATCAAGAGTTCCTTCCGGTTAGACGGTGACACGCCCACGAAGTTCGCTCTTAGTCCCGGAGGGACGATTGATGTTAGCCCCGGGTGAAACCCGGGGGAATTGTGCCCCCAAAAAACGATCAGCGCCCGGTAGGGGCGCGGTGATAAACGCGAGTAACTTCCGCATTGCCGGTGACACGCCAGCGTCGCGGTGTTTTGAA
>Ga0302319_10002496_pt1 | contig 39602 bp, 32 predicted proteins | sample Bog_T0_2_FD_203319 | JGI IMG/M metagenome (GOLD analysis project Ga0302319, IMG submission 203319) | Peat permafrost microbial communities from Stordalen Mire near Abisko, Sweden - Bog_T0_2 | ecosystem: Environmental > Terrestrial > Soil > Wetlands > Peat | place: Sweden: Abisko, Stordalen Mire... | reverse complement strand
CCCACAAATCGTACCTTTTCCTTCATGACCGGTTCCTCTCCGCCTGTGGCTCTGAACTGTGACCCTCATCGGCTCACAGCTTAACCCACGCCCAGCGCAGGGAGCCGGTCACTCCATGGTGACTAAAGTACGCGGAAGGTTGTTTCCTGTGCGAGGCCAGCGCGAGCATCCCCCCAAATGTCGATGGCCCCGTCGATGGCGTGGCGATCGATCTCGTGAAGTTCCGGCTCCGTGAAACTGAGGCTCTTGAGCGCGTCGAGCGAGTCATCGAGTTGTTCCACAGTGCGTGCTCCGACCAGCGCCGAAGTGACCCTTCGATCGCGCAACACCCACGCAATCGCCATCTGCGCCAGCGACTGCCCGCGTTGTATGGCAATCTCGTTCAGAGCTCGAACACGCTTGAGATTCTCCTCGCTCAGAAACTCCTTTTGAAACGATCCCGCGCTGCTTGCACGCGAATTGCCGGGTACATGATTGAGATACTTGCTTGTCAGCAGTCCCTGAGCCAGTGGAGAGAATGCGATGCATCCCACGCCCAGCCCTTCCAGCGTTCCCAGCAGCTCTTTCTCCACCCAGCGATTGAGCATGGAATACGAAGGCTGATGAATCAGCAGCGGCACGCCAAGGCTGTCGAGAATCGCGGCCGCCTGACGGGTGCGCTCGGGACTATACGACGAAATGCCCACATACAACGCCTTGCCCTGGCGCACGGCCTGCGCCAGCGCGCCCATGGTCTCTTCCAGTGGAACGTCGAAGCTGGGCCGATGGGAGTAAAAAATGTCGACGTACTCCAGGCCCATGCGCTGCAGACTCTCATCCAGAGAGGCAAGCATATATTTGCGCGATCCACCCAGCCCGTAGGGCCCCGGCCACATATCCCATCCGGCCTTCGATGAGATCAGCAGTTCATTGCGATGGGCCTGAAAATCCTTGCGCAGAATCTCTCCGAAGTTCTGCTCTGCGGAACCATAGGGCGGCCCATAGTTGTTGGCCAGATCGAAGTGCGTAACGCCCCGGTCGAACGCACGGCGGACGATGGCCCGGCCCGTCTCAAAAATATCGGCGCCACCGAAGTTCTGCCACAATCCGAGCGATATGGGCGGCAATGCGATACCCGATCGCCCGCACCGCCGAAAGACTTTTCCCTCATACCGCTGCGCATCCGGTTGATAACTCATCAAGACCTGCTCCTTGTTCCCGTTCGATTCCATCCAAGGTAGCGCTCGATGCGCGTTCTGGTCAAGGCTGCGCCATCGTTCGGCGCGCAGCTTTCGAACATCCAATCGTGAGAAGGTATGATGAAGTTGGCCAGGGCCCCGCCCGCTCGAAATAGAACTTGGCATAGGGGCGTGATACAACAACAAAGGTTGCTGCGCTGGAGAGGGACGAGGAGTGAATTGGAGCTCCAACGGAGAAGCTGACCAACCACGGGAGAGCAAAGAATGAAGGCGCTAGTCAAGAGCAAATCCGAGCCGGGACTTTGGCTGGAGGATGTACCGGAGCCGAAGATCGGCATCAACGATGTGCTGATCCGGGTGCGCTATACCGGCATATGCGGCACGGATGTTCATATCGTCAAGTGGGATGAATGGGCGCAGAAGATAATCCCGGTCCCCATGGTCATTGGCCATGAGTTTGTCGGCCAGATCGTCGCCGTCGGTTCGAATGTCAGCGACTTTTATCCTGGCGACATCGTAAGCGGCGAAGGCCATGTTGTGTGCGGCCGCTGCCGCAATTGCCTGGCGGGGAGGCGTCATCTCTGCGCACACACCAAGGGCGTTGGAGTCGATCGGCCGGGTGCATTTGCGGAATTCATCTCGCTGCCCATGACCAACATCTGGCGCCACGATCCGAAGATCGACCAGGAAGTTGCAGCCATCTTCGATCCATTCGGCAACGCGGTGCACACGGCGCTTTCTTTCCCCATCCTTGGAGAAGATGTTCTGATCACCGGCGCAGGCCCCATCGGCATCATGGCCATCCCCGTGGTGCGTCATGCCGGGGCGCGGCATGTGGTGGTCACCGACATCAATCCCTACCGGCTCGAGTTGGCGCTGAAGATGGGTGCAACACTGGCCGTGAACCCAGCGGAGATGCCGCTCTCTGCAGTGCAAAAAAAGCTTGGCATGCAGGAGGGCTTTGATGTTGGCCTGGAGATGTCAGGCAACGCGCAGGCCTTGCGCGACATGATCGTCAACATGAGCCATGGCGGCAAGATCGCCGTCCTCGGTATTCCCGCCAAGGAGATGGAGATGGACCTGCGCCAGATCGTCTTCAACATGCTCACCATCAAGGGAATCTACGGGCGCGAAATGTATGAGACCTGGTACAAGATGTCGGTGCTGCTCGATTCCGGTGTGGATATTTCTCCTGTGATTACGCATCGATTCCCCTACAACGAATTTCAGCGCGGGTTCGACGCAATGATCTCGGGGTGCACGGGGAAGGTAGTTCTGGACTGGACGAGCCTGGCCTGAAGCGGGCTATTGCCGTAACCCGGCAAGTTACTTTGCCGGGAATGCGCTTTCCAGCTCTCGCGCCAGCTCGCGCGCAACAATCCTGTGCACCGCGGTCGACGGGTGCCCCTGGTGATAGAAGAAGTAGCTGTCGGGCGATGCGCATGGGGTTGCGTCTTCGCCAAACAACGCTCTGCCGGCGCATCGATCGGTCCAATTGGTGATGCCGTACTGGGCCGGGTTATCCATGACTCTGTCGAAAGACTCACCCCATTTGCTAAGCGCGACATGAGCGCCCGGCAACGTTGATCGCATGTCTTCCGGAATGTTTGCAATCGCCAGATTAAGCCGAATCGCAACCGGGCTGAATGCGGAAATCTTTGTGGGCAGGAGCGCAACCAGAAAGTATCTTCCTCCCGCGGCGTAGACATCGCGGATCTCATCCTCCAGATTGGCAATCGTCGTTGTCGTCGGCAGGTCGTGATCGTTCAGTCCGCCTTCAATAAAGAAAAGTGTCTTATCGGCATTGAAGCGTATTGCGCCCGACTTGACCTGCTGCGTGAAGTCGGCCACCTGGTTGCACATGCCGTATCCCAGCAGCGCCTCTTTGAACTGAGGGCCTCCAGGTTTCGGTTTAATCCGAGTCCCTTCCGCGCTGCCGGTTTGAGCGCCGCTCACCGCATAGTTCAGTCCCTTGCCTTTGGAATTCGAATCGCCCGCGTAGGTAAAGGGGATTGCAAGGTCTTGCGCGGCATAGGCGACCGCGGTTGGGCCGTTGCCATCAAGATACCCGGCGCCGCTGTCTGAGTAGCTGTCGCCAAATACGTAAAGAGCCTGCCAGCGGTGCACCTGTGCGCTGCAGTAAAAAGGCAGGCCGAGCAGCAGACCGAAGGCCAGAAAGTGGATTCGCCGCGAAAGCATGTTGTTCTCCCATCTTGTGTGCGAGCCGATGCATGTTGCTTAGTATGCGTCTCTCTAGGCCACGGCGCATAGAATTACGGTGCGCAATCACCGTTAAGATCCCCAACCTCAGCGTCCGTGTTGCACGGCCCGTTGCGCTGCGCCGCTTGCACGGCCGAGAAGGGCTTCATCGCATATTCGTTCGGCGGAGTTGCGCCGGCCAGGTAGCGTACAAAGTAGTCCCAGCGGCGGCGCGTCATATATTGCGTGGCCGGCCCGTAGCCATGTGCGACGTTGGGAATGAGCAGCAGGTCGAAATCCTTGTTGGCCTTGATGAGCGCATCGACAACAAGCATGGTGTTGTTGGGCGGAACGTTATCGTCCATGGTGCCGTGGGCGAGCAGCAGGTGGCCCTTCAGATTCTTGGCGAAGTTCTGATTAGCTTGCGAGTCGTAGTTACTGGTGCCATCCGGATTTGTGACTTCAAGGCCGGCCCATTTTTCTGCCCAGTCGTCTTCGTAGTCGCGCTCGTCGTGGTTGCCGCTCTCCGCGATGCCAACCTTGAAGAAGTCAGGATAGTGAAACAATGCCGCCGCGGTTGCGTTGCCGCCGCCGGAGTGGCCGTACATGCCGGCACGGTTCAGATCGATGAAGGAATATTGCGCGGCGAGGTCTTTCATGCCGCTCACCTGGTCGGGAATCGTGTTGTCTCCCAGGTCTCCGTAATACACCTCGTGGAAGGTCTTCGATCGCCACGGCGTGCCCATGCCATCAATGCATACCACCACGAATCCCAACTCGGCGAGAGACTGCATGTCGCCGTGCGAGGCCCTGAATTCGCGGCCCCCGCACGATCCCGTCTGCGGGCCGGGATAGACGAAGTTGATGATGGGGTACTTCATCGCGGCGTCAAGGTGCGAGGGCTTGAACATGAGGCCGTAGAGATCGGTCTTGCCGTCGCGCGCCTTCACCTTGATCGGCGTTGGTGGCGCCCATCCGCTGGCCAGCAGTTTGCCGATATCCTGCTTCGCCACTTCCATCACGAGCTTGCCATCGTTGGAGCGGACGACCGTTGTCTGCGGCTCGGTTGGCGTCGAATAAGAATCGACAAAGTAGCGGCCGTCGTTGGAAACCTTGATGCTGTGGTCAGCGTTCTCCGGGGTCAGCAGCTTGAGGCCGCTGCCGTCGAAGTGTACGCTGTAGAAATCTTCGAAGTAAGGATCGCGACCTGCCTCCTTGCCCACGCCCACAAAATAAATGGTGCGCGTCTTTTCGTCGACATGGAGCACTTGTGTCACATTGCCTGGCCCATGCGTAATCTGGTTCTTGAGCTGCCCCGTGGTCAGGTCGTAGAGATACAGATTGCCCCAATCGTCGCGCTCGCTGAACCACAGAATCTCGTTCGAGGCCGGCAGGTAGTGCCAGTTGATTTTGTCGTTGCCGCTCTCGAAAAACTTGGGCGCCGTCTCGCTCATCACTTCGCGCACATCGCCGGTAGGCGCGTCGGCCACGCGCAGCCACTCCTGCTTGTGATCGCGTGAAGTGGAGACGAACGCCAAGTGCGTTTCATCCGGGCTCCACTCCACGTCGGCCCACGTAGTGCCGTCGCAGGCCACATCGTCGCAGAGCGTGGAGCGGTGCTGATCGGGCAGCATCTTCAGGCGGACGAGTTTCTTTGTGGGCACGTCGATGACCACGCGTTCGATCATGGTGACATTCGCGTCGCCAACCAGCGGATATTTCCACGCTTGCAGCTTGGGGTGGCTGTTGGTGACGGGAACCAGGTACATCTCGCCCGTCTTGCGCTGGTCCTGCTGGAAGGTGGCGATCTTGTCGGAGTTTGGCGACCACAGCAGAATGGCGCGATCGGAGTGCTGCCAGCCGGCGTTGTCGGTGGAGTAGCCATCGTCTTGCACTCCGTCGGCGGTGAGCCGGGTTTCCGCGCCGCTGGCCATGTCCCGGATCCACAGGTTCCAGTCGCGGATGAAAGCGCCCAGCTTCTTATCGGGAGAGAGCGTGAGCGGAGGCTCCTTGTCGGTCCGGTTCGCCGCTTGCACCGGAGTTGCGTCCAGTGCCGATGACAGCCGCTTGCAGGATTCCGGATTCGAGCCCAGATCGCATTGGTAGGAGCTGCCGGCGATCGTCACCGTCAGCCTACGATCGTTGCCGGAGAGCGCAAGCTCGGAGATTGCAATGTGTGCTGGGTCGTTCTTGATGGAGCCGTTCGAAGCTGCGTTGAACGCCGCGGCAAGCTTGACGTGATCGAAGGCGGCAGTGCGGGCGCCCTTGGCGGGATCGACCAGAACGTAGGTGACTCCGGCTTGATCGGCGTCGCGGTACCAGAAGCGGCCATCGTCGAGCCATTGCGCATGAACCACTCCCTTGTAGGCGAGGGGGTTGATGTTGTAGCTCATGAATTTTTCGGCGGCGGCGTAGTCACTCGTTGTGTACTGCCGGACCTGCTGGCTACGCGCGGCTGCGCAACAAAGGCTCAATACGCATAGCGCCACAACGGTTGCCTGTCGATTCGAGTTGCCGGTTCTGAACATTCTGCTGTTTCCTTGTGTTGCGCGTGCCAACCTGAAGGACGAACGGCGGAAGACCTGCATTCGCTCGACTGGGATGTGTGCCAATTTTATACCCGCGGCTGCGGGTTCAGTTTTGCGGCAGGGAAGCGAGCAGGATGCGAACAAACTTGATGGTCTCGCGATGCCATGTATAGGTCGTCAGCAAGTCGCCGTCATCGGCTTGAATGATGGCCGGATAGGAATATTCGCCTGGACTGTCCTCAAGTGTCTTGAAAATGCAGAAGTGTTCGCCATCGCGGCTTACGGCCAGGTTCAACGGAGTGCGCTCTTCAGAACTGTTGTTGAAGATGAGGACGATGCGGCCATCGCGGAGCCGTACGGCGTCAATGCCGGAGTTGGGATTGGGCAGCGCGATGAAATGCGGCTCGCTCCAGGTTTTGCCGGCGTCGAACGAGTCCGCCGCGGCGATGCGCGAGGCCCGGGACTTCGAACGTGCATAGAAGCGCAGATGCTGGCCCTCCAACTGGACAATGGTTGGCTGAATGATGCCCACTGTCCTCGCGCGCGAGGAGGGAGCCTGCGCGGGGACATCGATCTTCTGCGGCAGCGTGATGGGGCCGCTTTTTGTCCAGGTTTGCCCGTTATCCACCGAGCGTTCGATCCACACTGTCCAGTCGCCGTGCTCGACGGAAGAGCCGCTGACGATGACGCCGTCGCCGAGCACCAGCGGCTTGTCTTTGATGGGACCGAGAATGCCCTTGGGCAGGAGTTCTTCAGCGCTCCATGTGCGGCCTTCGTCGTTGCTGAATTTGCGCGCGCCGGCCCAGGTGTCTGGGCTCTTGCCGAATTTGTAGTAGAGCCAGAGGCGGCCGTCCGCGCTGTGGAAGAGTACGGGATTCCAGCAGGGCCCGTTGCTGGCGTGGGCCAGTTCGAAGGGTGCGGACCATGCACCGCCTGTGAAGCGAGCGCCATGGATGGTCACATCCGATGAGCCTTCGTGCGCTCCCGTGAACCAGGCCGCCAGCAGATCGCCGTTCTTCAGTTCGACAAGCGTGGAGGCGTGGCTCGAGGGCGGCGTGGCGGCGAGCGCGTGTCCGCTTGAGACCGGCTCAAAGATGAAGCCGCTGGTTGCAGGCGCTTGCGCAAGCGCGAAGACAGCGCAGGACAAGAGGACGAAGACGAATGCGGTTTTGCGGTGTTTACCCATAAGTGTTTTTCAATGCATCAAAGAGGTGTGCGCATACGTAAAAGGGTGACGCGACACCGCGGGTCGCGTCACCCCTTTTTTCTTTTCGCAATTCGGGTTGCGGCACGACTAAAGTCGTGCCCTGTTGCAAAGCCAAAATCGGTTTAAAACAAATTCCAGAGCGACTGGTTGTAGACTTCGTGGTGGTATTGCACTTCGGAGCCCTTCACAAATGTGCCCAGCTCGCGCGGCGAACGGTTGGCCGCTGCCTGCTTGAGGTCCGCAAACCGGCCCTGCACATCCGCGCCCAGAATCTCGGCAATCCATTCAGAGCTCTTGAAATCTTCGATTGCCGACTGGATGTTGTCGGGCAGGTAGCGCTGCGCCTGGCGCAGGTTGTCGATCTCTGCTTTGCTGCCGTCAATGCCGGTTTTGAAGATGGAGTAGAGGGTCAGGTAGGGGTTGGCGTCCGGAGCCACCGAGCGCACTTCAACACGCATGGAGCGTGAGTTGCCGATGGGCACGCGCACCATGGAGCCGCGATCGGTTGCCGAAGCCTTGATCTGGTTGGGCGCTTCGAAGTGCGGATCGAGCCGCCGGTAGGAGTTGACGCTGGGATTGAGGATCAGGCAGATGTCCAGCGCGTGGGTGAGAATGCGATCGATGAACTCCCATCCGAATCCGGAGAGCTTCTCCTGGCCGTTGGCGTCCCAAAAAAGATTTGTCTTGCCCTCGGAGATGGAGACGTTGGTGTGCATCCCACTGCCGTTCACGCCCACCACGGGCTTGGGCAGGAAGCTGGCCGTGTAGCCCATGTTGTTGGCGATCTGCCGCGTCAGCAGCTTGTAGAGCTGAATCTGGTCGGCCGCGGCCACCACTTCTCCGTAGCCGTAGTTGATCTCGAACTGGCTGGGCGCAACCTCGGGGTGGTCCTTCTCGTTCTGGAAGCCCATGGCCCGCTGTACTTCTGCCGCGGTATCAATGAAGACGCGCAGGGGATCGAGAGGCAGCACGTGATAGTAGCCGCCGGTGTTGATGAACTCGAACTTGCCCGTCACGTGGTATGTCTTCTCCGCATCGCGGCCCGCGAACAGGAAGCCCTCAATCTCATTGGCCGCATTCAGCGTGTACTTCTTCTCCGCGTAGAGCTTGTCGGCATAGTGCTTGAGCACGCCGCGCAGGTCGCCAGAGTAAGGCGTGCCGTCCTTGTCGATGACCGTGCCGAAGACCAGCACCTTGCCGTTGCCGAACACGTCCGCCGGAACCCAGTAGAAGGCGCTCCAGTCAATGCCCAGGCGAAGATCGCTCTCCTTCTGCGCCGTGAACCCGCGGATGGACGAGCCGTCGAAGGTCAGGTTTTCATAGGCGCCAAGCAGGAATTTCTTGTCATAGTCCAGCAGGTGCAGGCGGCCTTCCAGGTCGCTGAAGAGCACGGTGACGGCCTTGATCCGCTTCTCGTCAGTCAGATACTTGATGCGCTTCTCGCGAATCTCGTCGGCTGGGACGCGGCTGGAGCGCTCTGCCTTGGCGGCCAGGTTGAGCTCTTCCAACTCCTCGTACGAGAGAGCGAGAAAATTGCGATATTCAGTGGACATGGATCTCCTTTTCGTGAAATGACATAGGCTCATTGAACGGGACAGGCCAACCGCGCCGGAGACGCGGATGCCCAACGGCAAAACGGGGCATGCTAAGAGAGAAAGCCGACCACGCTTTCTCTCTCAGCATACCCAAGTTTGTGACGAAATCTTCACCTGAACAGATCAGGCTACACCAACGGCCCGACCTGTTCAAGCGAGTGTATTGCCAATTGCCCGCAGATTTGTCCGGTCATTTCTCCAGGACTCGGATACCCAGGACTCAAGCCACCGGGACTCAGGCTTCAACCAGCTCCTCCTTGGGGACGCTGTTGATGGTATGCAGGATACGTGAGACGATCTGGTACGGGTCGCCCTCGGAATTGGGGCGGCGATCTTCCAGGTAGCCCTTGTACCCGTTCTTGATGAAATTGACCGGCAAGCGGACGGAAGCGCCCCGATCGGAGAGCCCGTAGCTGAACTTGTCGATAGCCTGGGTTTCGTGCAGGCCGGTGAGGCGCAGATGGTTGTCGGGTCCATAGACGGCAATGTGCGCGGCGACGTTGTCGGAGAAAGCCTTCATGAGAGCTTCAAGATATTCCTTGCCCCCGACTTCGCGGATGTACTTGGTGGAGAAGTTGCAGTGCATGCCGGAGCCGTTCCAGTCGCCCTTGATGGGTTTGCAATGCAATACGACATCCACCTCGTACTTCTCGCAAAGACGCATCAGCAGATAGCGGGCGGCCCAGGTGTCATCGGCGGCTTTGGCGGAGCCTTTGGCGAAGATCTGGAACTCCCACTGGCCTTTGGCAACCTCGGCATTGATGCCTTCATGATTGATGCCGGCGGCAAGACAGGCTTCCCAATGTTCTTCGACGATGGTGCGGGCCAGGCTACCCATATACTTGTAGCCGACGCCGCAGTAGTAGGGGCCCTGGGGCACGGTTGGATAGCCGTTCTTCGGCCAGCCGAGAGGAGCGCCATCCTTATAGAGGAAGTATTCCTGTTCAAGACCAACCCAGAGGTCGGGGTCGTTCTCGATGGTGGCGCGCATGTTGGTGGAATGCGGGGTACCATCCGGGTGCATGACTTCGCTGAGAACGATATATGCGTTTTTGCGGCTTGGATCGGGATAGAGAGCTACTGGTTTCAGCACGCAGTCCGACTTGCTGCCCTCGGCCTGCATGGTGGAACTGCCGTCAAAACCCCAGAGGGGGAGATCGGCAAGTGTGGGTGGCTGCTCAAACGCCTTGAGTAGGCTCTTTCCGCGCAGCTCAGGGACGGGCTTTTTGCCGTCCAGCCAGATGTATTCCAATTTGTACTTTGTCATGGGTCTCCCTCGGGCGAAAAAATATTTGGAATATTCAACCAAATCGTAGGGCTTTGGGCGTAAAGATCCCGTGAGGATTTGTGAATACCGATGGAGAAAAAACAGGGAATCAGCGGTGATGGGCCACCAGGAACATGAGCAGCAGGACTGCGACCGGAATCAGCGCTAAACCGCCGTAGTAGAGAATCTTGCGCGTCAGCTGCGACTTGCGTTTCTGCCAGTCGCGCAGTTCCGGGCGGTCTTCGACGCCAACCTGGTCGATATGTTCCAGGTCGCGCAGAAACTCGCGCGCATGAGCGTAGCGGTTTTTGGGGTCTCTTTCCAGGGCGCGATAGAGGATTTCCTGCAGCTGCGGGCCAATCGAGGGGTCGGCCACCGAGGGAGGGGTGGGATGGTTGAGCAGGCGCTCATTCATGGCCGCCATGGGCGAAGGGCCGTTGAAGGGCAGCTTGCCGGAAAGCATCTCATAGAGTATGACCCCCATGGAGTAAATGTCCGACCGGCCGTCGCCGCGCTTGCCCTTGACCTGCTCGGGAGAGATGTAATTGGGCGTGCCAATGGCCGCTGTGAAATTGGCATAGGTCAGGCGCTTTGCGGCTGCGTCGCCGGCGATGCCGAAGTCGATCAACTTGATATTGTCGTGCTCGTCGACCATGATGTTTTCCGGCTTCAGGTCGCGATGGACTACGCCGTTCGAGTGGATGTAGTCGAGCGCATCCAGCACGCCGATGGCGATGGCTATGGCGCGTTGGTGCGATATTCGGCCTTCATCGAGGACCTGTCGCAGCAACCGGCCATCGCACCACTCCATCACCATGTAAATCCGGGAGCGCTTTTCGCCGCCGAAGACCCGCATGATCTTGGGATGATCCAGCTTTTCGCCGATGCCGGCCTCGCGCTGAAAGCGATCGAAGAGGATGGGGTCGGCTTCGAGGTCGGGGTGGGGAATCTTCAAGGCGACCACGCGGTTGTCGCGCAGGTCCGTGGCGCGGTAGATGGTGGCCATGCCGCTGCGGGCAACGGGAGCATCAATGCGGTACGAATCGATTTGCGCTCCGGCTTCGAGGCCGTCGAGAAAGCCCATGTTGTTGTCAGCTCCAGGGGGACTTGTTCTACATTATCGGCAAAGAGAGGGGGAATCGGTAAGGATTCCGTAAGGACTCCGGGGCGGTTGGGGGGAACTGGCGGCGCATCAGGACGGCAACCGGTACGGCCGGCCGCGGTACATGCCCACCTGCTCGACGGCTTTCACGCGGATCACCTGCGCGGTGGTGTTGTCGCCGCCGTCGATCTCCACGGCGCGGGCGACGAGTTCGCGGGCGATCTCTTCCATGTCCTTGTTCTGCGAGACGATGGAGGCGATGGTCCTTTCATTCATCTCGTCGTGGACGCCATCGGTACAGAGAACCAGAACGTCGCCGGCCACAATGGTGAGCGTGGTGGTGTCTGGGGAGACGAACATCTCCGGGCCCAGCGAGCGGATGAGCACGTGACGGGATTCCGACTCGGCCACCTCCGCGGCGGAGATGAGGCCCAGTTTGCGCTGCTGATTGACCCAGGTGTGGTCCTGGGTGACCTGCCTGGCCTGGCCGTTGCGCACCAGGTAGCAGCGCGAATCACCTACATGGGAGACGATGGCCTGGTCGTGCCGCATGGCACAGGCCACAAGGGTGGTGGCCATGCTTTTTCCGCGGTATTGCGGAGCCAGGGTGCAGTCGTGGACAGCCGCATTGGCGTGCTGAATAAGGCGTGGAAGCAGCCCCGGAAGCATGGTTCCAGCCTGGGAGTCGGCGAAGCCGGCGACGATCGTGGCGATGGCGGTAGCGGAGGCAACTTCTCCCAGATCCGATCCACCTACGCCGTCGGCTACAGCAAAAAGGTAGCCGTGGGAGCGTGCCTGCTGGCGCGAGGAGGGAATGAACGAACCCATCGCGTCTTCATTGTTGGTGCGAACTTTGCCGAAATCCGATGCCTGGCCGAACTGAAGATCCAACATGGGCACTGCCGCCTGAGGACGCTCCCCTCGAGTTGCGGGGAGAACTCTAGAAACTGTTTCGTAACCGGCTTCGTGCTCTGCGGGGCATTCCCTCAGGGGCTAAAGCCCGCCATTTTCCTGGCCACTTAGCGACACGGCTGAAGCCATGCCCTTTCAAAACCAGCCTGTGAAACCGCTTCTATCTGGATTGTGATCGATTAACTGCAGAAACACCGCTGGGTGGCGACTCCGCTCCTCGATTGTAGAACGTACTCGAGGCGCGGAGGCCACCCAATGCCGGTTCAGGTCAAGGCAAGCATTGTGGACTATTTAGTAGTGAGCAGCAGCGACTTGCCCTTGGCTTGCGAGGAGCGGATGAAGTAGATGGCTCCGTAGAGTCCCCACGCGCCGGAGATGCCCAGCGCGCACAGCGGCTCCATTTTGGTACCTAGGCCAGCGAAGGGGCCAATCAAGTAAAAGGCCATGCAGACCAGGTTGGCGATGAGCCCGAAGCCGGGAATGAGCAGGTGCTTCACAAAGCTGTAGTCGGGGCGTTTGTGGAAGGCCACGATGCACAGGAAGCAACTCAGCGCATAAAGGATGAATGTGCCGAAGTTGGAGGTGAGGGTAATGGTGAGCAGCGAGTTGGGCAGTGCGGCCATCCGGTCATGAGACAAATAGCCGAAACTGGAGAAGAGGCCGTGCGGAAGTGCAGCGATGGTTGCGTCGCTTGGCGCGCCCGCATCTCCCAGGAACAGCGAGATTGCGATGACACCGATCACAGCGGAGATCACAGCCAGCGTCCAGATGGCCTTGCGCGGTGACAGAGACCCGGCATGCAGAATGCCGAAGTGCTCCGGAGCCTCGTCGTCCTTGCCCATGGCATACGTCACGCGCGCGCCGGTGTTCATGCAGGCGAGCGTGGTGCCGATCAGGGCGAAGAAGACCGTGACGGCTTCGGCGAGCATGAAGTACTTGCCGTGGCCTTGTCCGAGCAGCGCGTCGCCGACAATGATCATCATGTCGCCGATCGGCGCTGCCGACCCTGATGCGCTGGTCATCGGGTAACCCGAGTTGAGGAAGTAGTTGGCCGCGAAATACTCTATCAGGTAACAGACCAGGCCCTGGATCAGTAGCGAGGAGATGACGGCAATCGGTATATGTTTGGTTGGGTTCTTTGCCTCGCCTCCCATCGAGGTGACCGACTCGAATCCGACCAGGATGAGAATGGCAACCGTGGCCTGAATGAATACATAGCTGATCTTGTGCGGAGAAACCACTGAGGCAGCCGAAGTGTGCGTGAGGAATACGCCGGTGGAGTCCGTCTCCGGGTAAGTGATCACGTATGGAACCGGCTTGCCGGAAGCATCGAGCAGGGGCAGAGGATTGCCGCTGGCGTCACGAACGGTTGCACCGGTCTTATCAGTCTGGAACTGGTAGGTGTAGGTGGACAGCGACTGCGAGTCGTATTGGAAGCTGGTTGGGCCCGATGATCCGGAAGGATGATTGGCGCGATAGCCCAGTGCCAACACGCTGAAGACGATGAGCGCCGAGATCTGCACCACGTTAATGGCCATGTTGACGGCGGTGGAAGCGCCGGCGCCCTTGGCCGCGATCCAGGCGACGAAGAAGGAGAAGACTACCGCCACCAGAGCCATGAACACAGGTCCGGGCGTCGATCCGCTCATGAACGTTGGAAACAGGAAGCCGACGACATAGCCGCAGAAGATGCCGGTGGTGGCCACCATCACGCCGGGATAGACCCAGTAGTAAAGATGCGAGCCCCAGCCGACAATGAACTTGGCCACGCGGGCGTACTTGAAGGCCTTGTCCTTGGACAGCAGCGCCTGCTCCGCGTAGTAGTAGCTGGAGCCGGTGCCGGGATAGAGCTTGGAGATTTCCGCATAGGCGACTGCGGTGGCCAGGCAAAGCAGCAGGGCGGCGATGATGCCCCACCACATGGCGGGAGCGGTGGAGGGTTGGCCCGCGACGCCGGTGTTGGCCTGGATGGCAAAGGTGAGCCAGAGGAAGGCGCCGGGAGCGATGAGGGCCATTGCGTTGCTGGTCAGCCCGGTAAGGCCCAGGGTGGCCTGCATCTGAGGTGCGTTCTGTTCTGCCATGAGCATTCTCCTGAAGAGTGAAGTTCGTGGTCGGCTCCCGGCGGCGCGCGCCCGGGACTTACGTTGAATGAGCCCGGTCAAAGTACCTGCGGGCAGTTGAGTGCTTTCTTGAGTTAGGTGAATCCTAGAGTTGGCGCGATAAAGATGAAATGAGGAATCCGGAAAGAACAGCGGGTTCCCCGAAACTGTTGGTTCCTTTTGATTTAGAACACTTCGCTGCGGACCATGCTTGCGCGGCTGAAGGTTGGGGCAGCCCCCTGAAGAGACTGCCCCCTTGCTTTAGCGCTTGGGTCCGAAGAACGCGATGAAGGCTATGGTGATGGTGTTCTGGTTGTCAACAAACGTCGTCGTGTTCTTGTGGAAGTAGGGCGTGTTCGAGAAGTCGCCGCGATACTCAACGCGGGTGAGCAGCCCCTCGACCCACTTGTACTCGTAGGTTCCGGTGAACTCGTAGAGATGCTGCGCGGTTCCGGTCTGAGCGCCGTTCGGATCGTCGAAGTATTCAAACCGGCCGGAGAGCGCCTGCTTGGCCTGCACCTGCTCGTGCGCGGCAAAGGCCACACCCTGCCAGGTGACCAGGTTGTTGTTGCCCTGTGCCTCGAGGGCATTGCGGTTGGAGCCGAAGTCATAGTTGATGTAGGCATTGAACTTGCCCGGAGGCGTGATCAGCAGCGTGGTGTCGATCAGGTTGCGGATGCCGTACGCCGTGTTGCTGTTCTCCGGACCGACCAGGTAGTTCAAGCTCCAGGTAGCCTTGGGCTTGACAAGGGCGCTGGTAAAGGCGCCCGAGACGCCGCCGTTGTTCTTGGAGATATTGTTCCATCCGTTGAAGAGCTGGAAGCCGATGGTCTCGGTCTTCGATACCGGGACCGAGGTGCGCGCGCCGAAGTGCCAGTAGGGGATGGCGTTGACGAACAGCAGCGAACGGGAGTAGTTCCAGTTGTCCTTGGCTTCGATGACTTCAGCTCCGGCCGAAGTGACGAATTTGCCGAAGTCCAGTTCGAAGCCCTTGGCCTTGGGCGGTTTCAAACTGAGGAAGGCCTGTTCGACGTAGTTGAGCTGGTCAAGGGAGCTTGAATTGGTTGGAGCGCTATTGATCAGGTCGTTGGTGCGGCCGAAGAGCAGATCGAGGTGCGCGCCCACGGGGTCGGGATCGTGATTCAGGGTCAGCTTGGCGGCGCTCAGGTTGAACTGGTCGGTCTTGTCGTTGAAGTTGTAGAGTTGGTTGACCTGGTCGTAGCCGGGCGTGGTGAGAGGGTTCGCAAGAGACGACGGCGTGTTGGTGTTGAAGCTGTAGTAGCCATCGACAAAGCCGCTGATGTCCATGGGGCCGACGCTCCAGGTGGGCGCGGCGGGAGCAGCTGGGGCAGCCGCAGTCTGATCGGCCGGGGCGGGGGTGGCCGCGGGAGCAGGCGCCGGCGTTGTGGCAGGCGCGGGCGGGGCCGGTGTCTGTGCACCGGAAATCATGGCCATTGCCATGGCTGCCCCGGCTATCGATTGCAGGATGCGACTTTGATTTGCGTTCATCGGCACTATTCCTCCAGAGAAAAAGTTGGTGTTATAACGCGGTACAAATTTGGCCAGGGAAAAGCAGAATCAACCGCTTAGGCCATTAAACTCCATCGCTCCGAAACCTTTCCGAGCGGCGTTTTTCCGTTCACGCACAACTCCGCCTCCGGAGGTTTGAAACCCCCTTGAGAAGTACTCATTTCCTCTCGAGGTGGAGGAACGTTGTGGATTGACTTTAGTAACGCAAACATTACATAAAGAACTCATGAGGATTGCGAAAAGACATCCTCACGTCCTTTCTTTGTGGCCCTCACCATCGCATTCGGTTCCGCCCGCGGCCTGAATCGAGAGTCAGAAATCGGGCGCATTCGACCCCATTCCCGTGAGGCCTAAGATGTTCATCGGCAGCCTGTTAAACTTGAACGAACGCCACACCGCAGGGATCGGCCAAGGGGTTCGCATGGTCAGCAGCGCCGCAGCCCGCGAGGAGGCCGCGCAACCGGTTTGCGGGTACATATGCGCATCGTCCCGGTTCCTTGTTGCATTCCGCCGGTATGGCGAGGTTGGAGGCTGGTTGGCTGGAGGCTACATCCCGGTGCGCTCATCTCGCGTGGTCATCAGCCGGCGCAACTCCGGCTCCCGGGTGCTTCTGTTTGTGCTGGAGTGCGCGCTGGGAATGCTTGCGGTGGTGCTGGTGGCAGCGCTCACGCAGTGGTCGCGGTGGGTGCTGCCGGTGGCGGTGCTGCTCTACCTGCTCATCGTGGTGGCCACGGCGCTGCTCAGCGGCTTTTGGCAGGCGGTCATCGTCTCGCTCTCCGCGGTTCTGGTGCAAGCCTACTTCAGCGCGCTGCGGCCCGAGCAACTGGCGGCAGATCCGGTTAACTCCATCACCCTGGTGGTCTTCGTGCTCGTGGCGCTCACCGTAAGCCGCCTCTCTGCCGGCATTACCAATCACGCTCGCGAGGCCGAGTCGCGGGGCGGACAAATGCACGACCTGTACGAGTTCACCCGCCGCACACTGCAGATGAATCTGCATGTGGAGCCGGGCCCGCAGCTGGCCGAACTGGTGCACGAGATATTTTCTCTGGAGGCGGTTGCGGTCTTTGACGCCGACCTGCACGCCGTTTACCAGGCCGGCTACTGGAGCGCCAGCCCGCAGGAGATGGCCCAGAATGTGTATTACTTCGAGACGACAGACGACGATGCGGAGACCGGGCTGGGCCGCCGTGTCGTCCGCCTGGGAACGGTTCCCGTCGGCAGCCTGGTGTTGCGCGGCGAAACTACCCCGCTGATCAACAACGCCATCGCGTCGCTTATCGCCATCACCTTCGACCGCTACCGTGCCTTTGCCAATGAGAGCCGCATCGAAACCGAGCGCCGCACCGAACAGCTCCGCGCCACGGTGCTCGACAGCCTGGCGCACGCATACAAAACTCCGCTCACAGCCATCCGCGCGGCCTCCACAGGACTAGGCGAGATGGGGCACATGTCTCTTGGCCAGGCGGAGCTGGTCGCTCTGATCGACGAACAGACCAACCTGCTGAGCGAGTTGACCACGCGCCTGTTGACCACGGCGCGCCTCGATGCCGGCCAGGAAGTGGCGCTGCATGCGGTTGCGGTGGGCGTGGCCGCGCTGATTGAAGAGGTGGTAGCCAGTCTAGGCGACCGCCTGGCCAGCATGAAGGTCAACATCCAACTGGAAGACGACGATCTGGTCCTCTCCTGCGACCGCCAGTTGATGGTCATGCTGCTCACGCAATACGTCGACAACGCGTGCAAGTATTCCATCTTCGGCACCACCATCACCATCCGAGCGGTGCGCGCGCGGGCTGAGGTGATTTTTTCCGTACACAGCTACGGCCCGGTCATTCCCATGGCCGACCGCGAGCGCATCTTCGACCGCTACTACCGTTCCTCCACCCAGGCCAACCGGGCCCCCGGCACGGGGATCGGCCTCTCCGTGGCCAAGCGGGTTGCCGTGATTCACGGCGGTTATGTGTGGGTGTCCAGTGAAGAATTGGAGGGGACCACGTTTTTCGCGGCCATCCCCGCCCCTGTACGAAAGAGGAGTACCCGATGAACCAGCACGCCATCCGCATTCTTGTAGTCGACGACGAATCCGCCATTCGCAGGGCCTTGCGGCCTCCGCTGGTGGAGCTCGGCTTTCAGGTGGCCGAGGCCTCACGCGGCGAGGAGGCGCTGCAGCTGCTGCGCAGCAGCACCTTCGACGCCGTCCTGCTTGACGTGAACATGCCGGGCATTGGCGGGGTGGAGACGCTGCGCCGCATTCGCGCCATCGCGCCCCGCCTGCCCATCCTGATGCTCACGGTCCGCGATAAGGAAGAGGAGAAGGTGGAGGCGCTCGACCTGGGCGCGGACGACTACGTCACCAAGCCGTTCAGCACGCGCGAGCTGATCGCCCGCGTCCGCGCGGCCATTCGCCGCGTCAAGGCCCCGGCCCGCGCGGAAGACGCGCCCATCGAAATTGGCGAAATCCGCCTGGAGCCCGTCAAACGCAGCGTCACCAAGCGCGGCCAGCCCGTGCACCTGACGCGCAAGGAGTTCGACATTCTCCACTGCCTGATGATCCGCGCCGGCCGCGTGGTGACCTACGCCCGCCTGCTCACCGCGGTGTGGGGCGCAGACTGCCGTGAGGAGGTCGAGTACCTGCGCACCTTCGTCCGCCAGCTGCGCAAGAAGATCGAGGATGACCCATCGAACCCGTTGTATGTGCTGACGGACGTATATGTGGGTTACCGTTTTGCGGATGCGCAAATGTTTCTGGAAGAAATTGCGGCGGGCGTTCCCGAAGTGGAACACACCGATCCCCCTCCGGGAAGCACCTCATGACCATCGGGAGAAAACCGCGCTGGCCCCTCGTGGATTGAGCGGCAACGCCGACAAGCGAGAAAGACGGGAGTGTGTTCTGCTCCCAGGCGAGGTGCGCCATGTCTCTTTCCGCTCTGTCGGGTGTGAGCCCAGTAGAACCCATCTATTGGCCGGGAGCTGTCACCCCGGTTCCGGCAATAAAGCACGGTATCCCGTCGAGCCGGAACGCTACGCCCCGGACCGCCGACGACAGCTATACGGCGGCGCTGCTCAACGGAATCCCCCAGTCGCTTCTCTATGGCATGAACTCCACCACTGTCCAGACTCAGGGCGGCAGCACAGTTCCGATGGGGGCGTTGCTCTCCGGACTGAGCGCGGCCATCAATACGGCAGCGCAGGATGGGTCCGGCGACACGAACTGGGTCGACGACCTGGTCAGCTTCGCCAGCGGCCTCGGTGACGGCACCGGCTCAGCGAGCAATCCCGGCTCGGCCAGCAGCCCAGGCTCGGCGAACGGAGTCCCGGTTGCCGGTGGAGCGCTTGCCAGCGACCTCAACTCGATCGGCGGCGTGATCCGGCAGCTCACCGCGCAGGTGAGCAGCGCGCTGGTTGCACAGGGCGCCTCGGCCAGCCAGATCAGCGCGGCCGTGCAGGCGCTCACCACCAGCCTCACCTTGAACAGCCTGGGCGCGGTCGCCCAGCAGATTGCCGCGCAGACGGGCGGCAAGAACACCATTACGATAACCAGCTCGGTGGTCACCGTCAGCGCCAACGGATCGAGCGCCAGCGTGAGCAAATCGGGAGAGACGGACACAATCTCCGGCGGGAACACCAGCCTGGCCCTGTCCGCAAACAGCGGAAGCGCCAGCCTGGCTGGGGCGGTTGCGTCTGACAGTGGCGGAACGGGAGCGCTTTCGAGCCAAAGCGCACAGGGCTTCGGCTACACGTTCTCGATTGCGGACAATGGCCCGGCCGGCAGCGTTTTCGCCGGTACCAGCGATGCTTCCGCAACCGCCGAGGCTGTATCGGTCAGTGGTTCCGGCGTAAGCACAACCGCAGCCGCAACGCTGGACCAGAGTACGACCATCTATGAGAGCGCCGCCAACGGCACCAGCACCGCGCTGGTGCTGCTCTCCGACTGGGAAGCGGGCCTGGAGAGCACAGCGGCGCAGCAGACGGCAGGGGCGAAGTCCGCACAAAATGCGCAGCCGGCCTCACCCTCCACAACTACGGCGGCCTCTACAACTCAAGGTTCCGCCTCAGAATCGGCTCCGCCTACGCCGCCGTCGCTGGCCGACTCCCTGAATGCAGCGGCGCATGCATTGTTCAAGCATGCGCTGGCCTTGCTAGAGGCATTATTTGGTAGGAGAGACAGCAACTCGGCCGGCAATGCAGCGCAAGGCAACCAGGTGGACGTGTACGTGTGAACAATGGCCGGGCGGTCCAGGTCCCTCGTCCTTGAGGACCTGGGGAACCAACCAACTCACCCCTCCGGGTGCCGGGTGCCCCATCCTTGGGGCGTACTTGCTTTTGTCCCAAGGGTGGGAAACCTCGACTCTTCCGCGAGCAAAGAGCCCGGTGCCCCACAGGGGAAGCCGCCCCGCTCCTGCGAGCGAAGAGCGAGCGTCCGCCCCACCGCAGGTGGTTACTCGTCGTAGTGCAGCAGGCTGAAGACGTTGTACTCCTTGAATCGCTCGCGGCCCTTCAGAAAGTCCAGCTCGACGGCAAACGCGAGGCCGGCAATCTCTCCGCCCAGCTGCTTGACCAGCTTCACGGTTGCCTCCATGGTGCCGCCGGTGGCCAGCAGATCGTCCACCAGCACCACGCGCTGGCCGGGCTGAATGGCATCCAGGTGAATCTCCAGCGCGTCCGACCCATACTCCAGGTCATAGGTCACGCGGGCCACAGGTGCGGGCAGCTTGCGCGGCTTGCGCACTGGAACAAAGCCGGCGTTGAGCCGGTACGCCAGCGCCGGCCCAAAGATGAATCCGCGCGCCTCAATGCCCAGCACCAGGTCGATCTTGTGTTCCAGATAATGCGCTGCCAGCATGTCGATCAGCTTGGCAAATCCGGTCCTGTCCTTGAGCACCGTGGTGATGTCGTAGAACAGAATCCCCGGCTTGGGAAAATCAGGCACCGTGCGCACCAGCGCCTTCAGGGATTCCACGTCAATAGCTTTGATTTCATCACTCATGCGTCCGTTCGCTCCTCAAGGTTTCCTGCAAGATTTTTTGGGAAGAGAACAGGCGAGAATGCGGTTCGGCTTCCTTGATGATTATAGCGACGGGGGGCAGGGGACCAAGGGACGAAGGGACCAAGGGACGAAGGGACCAAGGGACCAAGGCCCGGGTAGCGACTGCTTGTTGCAGAACATTCACGTTCGGGCAGAAAGTCATTGCAGCACCCGTTCCCACCGGGCATTTCTGGTCCCTTGGTCCCTTGGTCCCTGGTCCCTGCTCTTTCACCACGCCCCGTCAATCCGGAACGAGCTCAGGCCCTCGGCTTCCTTGTCGTCGAGGTAGTGCTCGACGAGCCGGTCCACGCGGCTGCCTCTTGGCCCGCGGCGCAGGCTGGCGCGCAGCTCGGCCAGGTCGGCCTGGTCGCCATGCGCGACCACCTCCACATCGCCGTCCTCGGTGTTGCGCACCCAGCCGCGCAGGTCCAGTTCGCTGGCCTCCCGGTGGATATACCACCGGAAGCCCACCCCTTGCACGCGACCCTGAATCAGAAAATGAAGAACCATCGTGGTTGACCAAAGCCAGTCTTGCAGATTGAGCCGTGCCGCGCAACTTCACGATCTGCCCCTAAAGAATGCCCGGGATCAGCGCCTTCACCCGCCGCCGGTACGCGGGATACTCCTCAGGGAAGGTCTCCATCATTAACTTCTCCTCCACCCCGATTTTAAGCCAGTAGCTGGCAAAGATGAGCACCACCATGAAGAGCCAGATCCCCTTGCCCGCGGCCAACCCGCTGCCGGCCACAGCCAGAATCAGGCCCGTGTAGATGGGGTGGCGAACGATCCGGTAGGGTCCCTTCTCGACCAGCTCATGCTGCTCTTTGACCTGCGGCACGCTGCTCCAGTTGCGGCCCAGCGTCCACCGTGCCCAAATGGCAAAAGCGGCGCCAAGCGCGGTGATGACCAGCCCAGCCGCCTCTATAGCCACCGTGTGCGGCCACAGCGCGTCCCTTGTCCAGCTCACCGGGATCACATGCAGTTCCATGAGCGCGACGCCGATCAGGACCGGCAGATACGGGGTCAGTCTGCCCGGGCCCTCAGCCGTGTGCGCGGTGGGCTTGGCGATGCGCCATCCGACCGCCCAGACCAGTACCAGCGCGCCCCAGGCGCAGCCAAACGCGATGCGAAAAAACAGGTCCACAGGGTTCTCCCATACCGCTGATTCACTCCATACTACGCAATGGCAACGCCCGGCGTTCACTCACTGCGTCGCGCTACACTGAAACCATCATGGTCTTCGTCCTCGACAACTACGACTCGTTCACCTACAACCTGGTGCAGTACCTGGGCGAGCTGGGTGCAAAAGTCGAGGTCTATCGCAACGACGAGCTGACGGTCGAGCAGGTGGAGGCGCTCAAGCCCGAGCGCATTCTGTTGTCGCCAGGCCCATGCACGCCCGGCGAGGCAGGCATCCTGGTCCCTCTTATCCGGCACATGGCTGGGAAGGTGCCTATTCTGGGCGTCTGCCTGGGCCACCAGGCCATCGGCGAGGCCTTTGGAGGCCAGGTGGTGCGCGCCCGGCATCTGATGCACGGCAAGACCAGCCCGGTGGAGCACGACGGCAAAGGCATCTTCCACGACCTGCCCACGCCGCTTACCTGCACCCGCTACCACTCGCTCATCGTGGCCGAGGACTCGCTCCCCGCCGAGCTCGAAGTCACCGCCCGCACGTCCGAAAACGGCAATGGGGCAGGCAAGGATTCGGTCATCATGGGCCTGCGCCATCGCACCTTGCCCATTGAGGGCGTGCAGTTCCATCCCGAGAGCGTGCTCACCCAGGGCGGCCACCAGATGATCCGCAACTTCCTGAGTATGTAGCCGCGATGAAAGAGCCGATGCAAGTTCGAACGCGTCGCAGCAAAACTCTCCATCGCGCCGGTATGCATGGAATCCTGCTTCTGGCCTTTTCGCTTGCAAGCGGGACCGGCCTTCCCGCGCAGCAAGCCGTGCCTTCAGCTTCTGAGGCGCCTCAAGCACCTCCCGTAGCCTTGCCGGCATCGCAGGCAGCGCCAGCTGTCCAGCCGCCAGCCGTTGAAACGCCCCAGGTTGCTGAGGGCGGGGAGATTGCACCCCGGCCCATCGCCATTGTCCCCCTTGACAGCAAGATTCCCGGCGCTGCTGCCGAGGTGACCGGAGGCCTGCAGGTCTTCAACGGCCGGGCCTTTATTGCGGCGAGCGGAGCCATCACCGCGGGCAACGACACCACCCAGGTGACCCTGCCTTATCGTGGCATCCTGCGCGTCTGCGCCTCCACCACCGTCAAGCTGGCCGCCGACTCCAGCGTTCCCACTGGTGAAGTCCCCGGCCTGATGCTGGCCATGGATCACGGCGCCGTCGAGGCCAGCTTCGCCACCGGCCGCAACTCCGACATCCTCATGACGCCCGACTTCCGCATCCTGATCGGCGGTCCCGGCGCGGCCGAGGTGCGCGTCCGCCTGGGCCCCAACGGCGATACCTGCGTGGATAATGCAGGGGTCAACGCGCCCTACGTTTTGGTCACCAGCGTCTTTGAGGGCGGCGATTACCGCGTGCAGCCCGGCCAGCGCGTCATGTTCCAACATGGCAGCCTGCACGAGGTGGTCGACCAGGAGAAGGAGCCCTGCGGCTGCCCGCCCGCCGCAAAGGCCCCGAATGATTTCCCGCTCGCCCAGAGCGAAGGCTTTGCCCCGCTGGCTCCGCCCGCCCCCAGTCCCGAAGCCAAACCCGGACACCCGGAGCAGACCGCCGAGACCCTGGCCTACAACGCCGCCGACCACGCGCCGAAGGCGGCCGACGCAGCTCCGGCCGCTCCTGCCGCTGCACCGGCCACAGTACCCCCGGTCCAAAAAAAGCCCAGCTTCTTCACCCGCGTAGGCCACTTCTTCAAGCGCATCTTCGGAGCCGAGTGAGGGATAGGGGACCGAGAACAGCGAGCCTGGTTCGCGCTACGATCAGGCGCGGCCGTTGAACCTAGGCTAATCCGCGCGACTTCGTCGCGTGGGCCGATTTTTTTTCAAGCTGGCAAGTCTGCGGCACGACTGAAGTCGTGCCCTGATACAAAACCAGAGTTCTTCAACAACTTCCTACAGCTCTCGCGCCCGCTCGATCGCGCGAATCACCGCCTGCGCTTTGTTGATCGACTCCTGGTACTCGAGCTCCGGTACGGAATCCGCCACAATCCCCGCGCCGGCTTGCACGTAGCCCTTGCCGCCGGTGGCCAGCATCGAGCGGATGGCGATGCAGGAGTCGAGATTGCCGCTGAAGTCGGCATACAGCACCGCGCCGCCGTAGGTGCCGCGCCGGGCCGGCTCCAACTCTTCAATGATCTCCATGGCCCGCACCTTGGGCGCGCCGGAGAGCGTGCCGGCTGGGAAGCAGGCGCGCAGCGCGTCGACGGCGGTGAGCTCCGGCTTCAGCTTGCCCTCGATGGTGCTCACAATGTGCATCACGTGCGAGTAGCGCTCCACAAACATCAGCCGGTCCACCTTCACCGAGCCGAACTGGCTCACCCGGCCCACATCGTTGCGGCCCAGGTCGACCAGCATCACGTGCTCGGCGCGCTCCTTCTCGTCGTGGATCATCTCGTCGGCGAGCGCCTGGTCCAGCTTGTCGGTCGCCCCGCGCGGCCTCGTCCCGGCGATGGGCCGATACTCCACCTTGCCCTGGTGTACGCGCACCAGCAACTCCGGCGATGAACCAGCCAGCTCCAGCATTGGCTCCGGCGCGGACTTCTTCGTCTTGGAGGAGCCATGCGCAGCGCCCGGCCGCCCGCCAAGGGCCGCGAAGCGAAGGAAGTACATGTACGGGCTCGGATTCACGGTGCGCAGCGCGCGATAGACCTGGAAGCTGTCCGCCTCCGGCTCCACATCGAAGCGCTGCGAGAGCACCGTCTGAAACACGTCCCCCGCTGCGACGTACTCCTTGGTGCGGGCCACGGCGGCGAGGAACTGCTTCTTCGGGGTGCGATACTTCACCTTGAGCTTGCCCTTGCCGCCGGGCGCGGCGAGTTTGGGCAGGGGGCGCGCCAAGCGTTTTTCCAAGCGGTCCAGGCGCTTGATCGCTTTCTCATAGGCTGGCGCGGGTTTGCCCTCGCGCACGTCCGCGGTCACCACCAGCCAGATCTCCTTGCGCACATGGTCGAACGCCAGTACTTCGTCGAAGAAGAGCAGGCAGGCGTCGGGGACGCCGAGTTCGTCGACCGCCAGCGTGGGCAGGCGCTCGATCTGCCGCACCGCGTCGTAAGCAAAGAAGCCGACAGCGCCAGCCGTAAATGGAGGCAGCCCCTTGAGCCGCGCCGGCTTGTGCCCGCTGAGCGCCTGGCGCAGCACGTCGAACACGTCGCCCTCGATGCGCGTCACGCGCCTGCCCTCGGTGATGACGATCGAGCGGCCGCGCGCCACGATGCGCTTGAACGGAGCGAGACCAATGAAGGTGTAGCGTCCCACCTGCTCGCCGCCCTCGACCGATTCAAGCATGAAACATTCGCGCTCCGGCCACGCCGCGCGCAGAAACGCCGAGACCGGCGTCTCCAGGTCCGCCATCAGAACCCGGCAGACGGGAACCAGTGTGTGCTCTTTGGCGAGCGCGAGAAACTCCTTGCGCGTGGGCAAAACGGGATGGGCTTGGGCTTTCACTGACCCCAGTGTACTTGGTCGATGAGCGGAGCGCTCTGCCACGCAGGGCAGGCTATTTCGGATCTGTGTCCTCCGGCTTGGGCAATATGGTAATCGTAATCGTGGCCGGTTTATGGGTGGGCCACCCGCCACCACGCAGGGGGAATAGGTATCATGTCCCCCTATTTCCCCTACTGTCCTCGCATGGTCTCCTGATTCTCTCGATCTGACGTTTAGGTCACCGGAGGACAAGAAACAGAAGTAGGACACAGCAAACTATTAGAATGACGGTCAAGAGCCTTTTGGACTGCACCGCATCATTGAGGTCCTTTGATTTTAACTTCATTGCTTCATCTGGATGCGGGGACCCGGTCACGAGATGAGCGCACTTATGTGAAGAACAGTAGAAACTCGTTTTGGGACAATACATACAGACAAACTCCGCAGGAGATTCGCAGGATTCACATGTTCGAACTGTTTCTTGCATTCAGTTGAACCCCAAAAATGTCATGGCGGTTTGCAGGAAGACGAATGTGCGCACGAATGGTTCATCGTATTATAAAGGAATAAGGGGTTGTTAGAGCAACAGGACGAAGCCCGACTGAACCAAGGCAGGCGCTTGATTTCGCGCCCACCGGCCTTCTAAGCCGGTACTCTATTTCCCACTGATTGCTCGGCCAACGAAACGCGGGCGGGGTGCCGGGGGCGGCGGTCGACAGACTTCGACTTGCCAGATTCCCCGAGTAGGGGGTCTAAGCCCAAACAGAGGTTTGTCCTGAGTGACTGAAGGTGCTCGATTCGCGAAATGATAGACTGCTGGGCGTGGAGGATCGATTGATGGCATGGAATTTCAGACTTACACTCCCGATTCCGGATGGCGAAGTTCATACTGAGGGCGGTTTTGATTCGAAACAGGATGCGATAGCCGCATCGGAGCGCGTAGCGAAGTCGCTCACCGCTCCTGCAACTGCCCTGGCCGGGAAAGTTCTAAGCCCGGAAATATGGGAAGACCACACGTAGGAGTACTCCGACGCCGCGGAAGACTGCTCTTTTCGGTTACGATGTCCCCGCCTAACGCCTCACCCTTTTCGTGAATTCATCCAGGAGATCCTGGTAAGTATCGTTTGGATCCCCGAGTCTGCCAAAAACGGAAGGCTCCGGGTGCGGCTGTGGGCTTTCCGCGCGAAGCTTCTCTGCGTTCTTGACAATCTTCGAGTAATGTTCGAACCAAGATTCGGGAGTTCCGTTTGGCTCAGGCTGTTGTGTGGTGATGCCTCCCCGTCGTGTAGTCCGCGTGGTCCTTCTTGTGCTACGGCCTGTTCGGAAGAATTCGTAGGTCGATTCCGCGTGTTTCTTCACAGCGTCCAGGCTGAGCCGCGTTATATTGTCATGAAAGCCGCCTATGTTACGGATGGCCCAAGAGATTTCCCCTAAGGCCAGGCCCGCCTCCGTTAAGAGCCAAAGTCGGTCCTCTTTTATTCCGGCCCGTCTTACCGTCGTTAGAGCAACCTCCATCGCGGACATCACAAAATCCTGTGCCCTCAGATAATCGCCATCTTCCAGGGCGTGCAGCACGCCAGGATTACTGTACAGCGCATCGGCGACATCTTCGGGAGCGACTCCAATCGCACAGAGATAGCGCATGCCTTTGATCACTGAGGGCAAGCGATCCCCACCACAGCCGCATGACGCTAAATCGGCTACACTTACGGGCAGTTCTGAAGATTCGCTCATTTCTTGACTCCTTGGTGGGCGTTAACCCGAGTGGAAGGACTACACCACAATACAACTGATCGGAATATCCTGTCACGATGGGAAATAGGGGGACATGATCACTACTGTCCGGTTCGTTTTGTGAGGGGTGGCGCAACGTAGAGTATTGAGTGTGGAAATAGGGGGACATGATACCAATTCCCTGCAATCTTAGCTCATCGGCAGCTTGGGATTCGGGAAATGGGTTCCTATTCGTGTTCCCCGATTTCCCCCCTATTCCTGTCACACGTTCGGAACATGTTGGCGGCAAGTTCCGAGCTGCGAGCATGAGGGGAAGTGCAACGTCCCCAATCGGCTTGTGGCGCATCCGCGCCTGGGCGGGGTTCCCACCATGGTTCGTGCCGGTCCAGATGAGGTGCCGCTCAGGCTTGACGAGGCCGATAGACAAGCCTAGACTCACTGGGGTTTGGGCTTGCGTGGAACGCGCCGCTACCCCAACGATCCGGACAGGGGCGATTTAGGTCAATGGCCGGCTTTTGAACTCTCCGCAAAAGCGGAGGAAAACCTGCCGTTTCTGCGGTTTGTGGGCGAGTTCGTTCCCCGGAATCGCCGTCGGGCGGCAGGCAATCGAAATGGAGATGGGTATGGCAATTGCAGCACCAACCATGACTTTGGACCAGGAGATCAACCCCTGGGAGGCACAAAGCGCACGATTCGAATTTGCAGCGCGCAAGCTCAATTTGGACGAAAACCTGTGGAAGGTGCTCAGCACGCCTTCCCGCGAGATCATCGTGCATTTTCCCGTCGCGATGGATAACGGCAAGATCGAAATGTTCACCGGCTTTCGCGTGCAGCACAACATTGCCCGCGGTCCCGGCAAGGGCGGAATCCGCTACGCGCCCGACGTGACGCTGGACGAAGTGCGCGCGCTGGCCAGCTGGATGACCTGGAAGTGCGCGGTGGTCAACATCCCCTTTGGCGGAGCCAAGGGCGGAGTGATCTGCGACCCGAAAAAGATGAGCCTGGGCGAGCTGGAGCGGATGACGCGCCGCTACACCTCGGAGATCATCGACTTCATCGGGCCGGAAAAAGACGTGCTCGCGCCCGACGTGAACACCAACGAACAGACCATGGCCTGGATCATGGACACCTACTCCATGCACGCGGGCCACACCGTGACCAGCGTGGTCACCGGCAAGCCGCTCAACATCGGCGGCTCGCGCGGCCGCGTGGAAGCCACAGGCCGCGGCGTCATGACGGTATGCGACGAGAGCCTGCGCTATCTGAACATGCCCATCGACGGCTGCCGCGTCGTCATTCAGGGTTTCGGCAACGTGGGCTCGAACGCCGCGCGGCTGATGCTCGAACATGGCTACAAGATTGTGGGCATCGCCGAGAAGGAAGGCGGGCTTTGCAATCCCAACGGCATCGACATTCACCAGCTAATCGAGTACAAGTACCGCAACGGCACCACGCTCGGCTTCCGCGGCGCAGAGGCCATGCCCAGCGAGGAGCTCATCGTCTCCGACTGCGAGATTCTCATTCCCGCGGCCACAGAGAATGTGATCACCAGCCGCAATGCGGACAAGATCAAGGCACGCATTGTGGTCGAAGGTGCCAACGGTCCAACCACCGCGGTAGCCGACGAGATTCTGGCCGACAAGCGCATCTTTATTGTGCCCGACATCCTGGCCAATGCAGGCGGCGTGACGGCCAGCTACTTCGAGTGGGTGCAGGACCGGCAGGGCTACTTCTGGAAGGAAGCCATCGTCAACGAGCAGCTGGAGACGATACTGCGCGACAGCTTCGACGACGTGGTTCGCTACGCCGAAGCCCACAACGTAAACAACCGCATTGCTGCTTACATGCTGGCCATCGATCGCGTAGCCTTTACCATCAAGCAGCGCGGCATTTACGCGTAGCTCCACGTCTGCCTGACAGCGCACAAAAAGTGGGTGTTCCAGGTCTCGTCCGCCGCGGCGGACGAGACCTGGGGTAGCACAAAGACAACTAAAACGGGATGAGCTTGAAACTCATCCCGTTTTTTCTTTCCCCCGCACCTAACCGGAAGCACATCGCCGCTCTCTAATCGCTGCAAGACAGGAAAGCGAAGGAGAACGATGAAAGACATTGTAACTCGCTCACGCTCACGAATGATCGCAATGTTATTGGTATGCGCGCTCCTTGCGGTTTCCGCGCCGGTTGCGCAGGCAAGGCCGCTCACTCCGCTGGAAGTTCACGCCCGCATTCTCAAGCGCGGCATCGGTAACTGGGTGGGCGTCGAGTTACAAAATGGAACGGCCTTTGCAGGCCGAATTGTAAGTGCCGACGACCGGTCCTTCGGTCTGCAACTGCACAACGATCCAGCGATCACTCCGGTCGAGTACATCGATGTTGTCAAGTTGCACACGGGAGTCTCAAACGGAGCGTTCTGGGCTATCTTGATTGCAGGTTTTGGCGGCACCGCGGCGATGGCCGCGATCGGCATTCATGAGCTGCATACCCATGAGCAGATGCCCACGCTTCCCTCCGAGCCCACGCAGCCTGTGTTTCCGTAGGCCGCAATAGCTCATTGCACCGAGCGTCGCCTGCCGGATAAGGCGCGTGGGCGGGACAGACGAGTTTTCCTTTGAGCACGCAGACCCGCAGCTTGCCGCCGCAGGGTCTGCGAACTGCAGAAAGGGCCGACCCCGGTGTGGAGTTCGGCCCTTGGCCAGATTGCTTTCTGGAGTCGTAATGCTTTTTGTGCCTTATTGTGCGCCGCTCCGATTGGAAGCCGACTGCGTATCCGTGCTGCCCATGTTGGTGAGCAGCTGGATTTCGACGCGGCGATTCTGCTTGCGCCCGTCCGCGGTTGTGTTGGGCGCCACTTCCTTGTCCTTGCCGATGCCGATCAGGTAGAAGCGGTGCGCGGCGACGCCGCACTTCGACGCCAGGTATTGCACCACAGCATCCGCGCGGCGCTGGCTCAGATCGTAGTTGTACTGGGCCGGCCCGGTCGAGTCGGTGCCGCCGGTGACCTCAAGAATGTAGCTCTTCTGCGTGCCGAGCTGGGCGGCAAAGCTGTCAAGCTGATCCTTGTCGTCCTTGGTCAGCACGGCCTTGTCGAAGCCGAAAGTCACCGAAACATTGGCCAGCGACTTGTAGTTGTCCAGCCCCTTCACCACGCCGTCCAGTGAATCGGCGCGATGCACCGCGTCGACGGCCGCTGTCTCTGCGTCGCCGGCAGACTTGGTGGCCGACTGCGCATTCTGGTTGGCCGCATCCGCCGAACCCTGCGCCTGTTTGATGCCGGCCTGCGCCCGGTCGTCCACCGCGTGCATCTGCTGGTTGTTTGCCGAAGTCTTGGTGTCCAGCTGGTCGGTGTGTTCCACCAGCGGTGTTGTCTGTGTGCGTACATAATTCTTGGTGGCGCAGCCGCTGGCGCCCAGCACAGCAAGGCTCGCCGCCAATCCCAGTACTTCCAGTCGATAAAGGCTCATGATCCTGCTCCTTGAATCCCGCCAGGCTTGTTGCCGGGCCTGTGAGTTTGCCGGTCGATCCGGCATTCTTGACGCCCTTGATGGTGCATCTCAGTCGCCAAAGAAGGAGTTTCACGGAAAATCATGAAAACAAACATCTTGATTTTTATTCGAACTTCAGGAGGAGGTTTTGTCCAGGGTATTTTTTACCCGATCCGGTAAGGATTTCATGCCCGAAATAGGCGTTGGGGACTGCCGTTGGCCTAGGTTCTGGCGGCCTTCCTGCGGGCCCGTGCAGACGTAGATTAAGGTGAGCGCGCTCACCAATGCCCGGGCCGCCGCCGCGGTGTATATTTCTCTTTGGCAGAAACACCCGAGGGTAGAATCACCCGAGCGCAAACTAGCTCAGGTTCCCAGCCAAGGTGCAAGGAGAAGACGAGAGATGGCAATGGAACGGAAAGAGGCACTGAGGCCTGCAGCCGATGAAGTGCTGTTGATCACCAGCGGAGACTTGCGGTTGTCGGCCAACCAGGCGTGCTGGCCGGCGCAGCGCGACATGGAAGCGAAGCTGACCGCGGCCTTCCGGCAGCAGGGCATCAAGCTAGTTCGCGCCCACGTTTGCGACGAGATGCTCAAGCACGGATTCATCTCTTCGCAGCGCCGGGGCATGGACGTGTTCATGAACATCCACCCGGAAGCACGGCTGGTGTTTGCCACTGCGGCCTGGCAGTACAGCCATCATGTGCTCCCTGGCCTGCGCGGTCACAAGGGGCCGATTCTCACCGTGGCCAACTGGTCGGGCCAGTGGCCGGGGCTGGTGGGCCTGCTCAATCTGAATGGCTCGCTGGTCAAGGCGGGGCGCGCGTTTTCCTCTATCTGGAGCAAGGATTTTACCGACGATTATTTTGTTTCCGCGCTTGCCGAGTGGCTGCGCGAGGGCAAGATCACCCACGACGTTTCCCACGTGAAGGCGCTCGCATCGGCCCAGCTGCCCGCGGAGAGCGCGTCGTTGGGCGCGGAACTGGCCCGCGAACTGAAGCATCGCAAGGCCATCCTAGGCATCTTCGATGAAGGCTGCATGGGCATGTACAACGCCATTATTGACGATGAATTGCTGAACCCGGCCGGCATCTACAAGGAGCGGCTCAGCCAGTCGGCGCTGGTGGCGAAGATGCGCACCGTAACCCAGGCCGAGGCTGAAGGTGTGTATCAGTGGCTGGTGGGGAAGGGTGTAAAGTTCGCCTTCGGCAAGGATTCCGCGACCGAGTTGACGCTCGACCAGGTGCTGGAGCAGTGCAAGATGTACATCGCCGCCGTGCGCATTGCTCACGACTTTGGATGCGATGCGGTGGGCATTCAGTATCAGCAGGGATTGAAGGACATGACACCAGCCTCGGACCTGGCCGAGGGGCTGCTGAACAACGCCGACCGGCCTCCGGTGTTTGCCGAGGGCGGCACGGAAGAACTCTACGCCGGCGGCCCGCTGGTTCATTTCAACGAAGTGGATGAATGCGCCGGTGTGGATGCGGTTGTCACCAATCGCTGCTGGACCGCGCTAGGTCTGGACCCCTCGACCACGCTGCACGATGTGCGCTGGGGCGAGCACTACAAAGGCGACGGCCTCGACGACTTTGTCTGGCTGCTGCAAATCTCCGGCGCCGCGCCCGCCAACCACTTTGTTGGCGGCTATGCCGGCGCAAGCAGCGAGCGCCAGCCAGCCATGTACTTCCCGCTCGGCGGCGGATCGCTGAAGGGCATCGGCAAGCCCGGTGAGATTGTATGGAGCCGCGTGTTTGTTGAGGGCGGCGCGTTGCATGTCGATATTGGCAGAGGCACTGTGGTGGCCCTGCCTCAGGAAGAAACCGAGCGACGCTGGCGCGAGACCACGCCGCCCTGGCCCATTGTGCACACGGTTCTGCACGGCGTAACCCAGAACCAGATGATGGCCCGCCATCGCGCCAACCACGTGAACATAGCCTATGCGCCGTCAGCCGAGATTGCCGGAAAAGCTCTCGCCACCAAGGCATCCATGTTCGCGGAGTTAGGCGTGGCCGTGCATCTGTGCGGCGATGCGCTCGCGGAATAGCCAACAACTCTGGGTGCCCCATCCTTTTCACGCTCTTTGCGAAAAGGGTGGGAGCCCACGAAGGCCCGACCCATCGCCGGCATGTGCATCGAGTGCAACCGGTCTACTGCGGAGCCACCTGCTCCGGCGGCAGTATCCCCATCTCGCGATAGATGGGCCGGATCTCGCGCCGCACCGCCGGCAACTGCGTCCAGAACCACGCCGCGCCCAACAGCACGGCGCTGCCGTTGGCGATCACCGTCCACGGCGCGCCAATCGCATGCGCTAAGGAGCCGGCCAGCAGGCTGCCGAACGGAGCCATGCCCACAAAGGCCATGGTGTAGTAGCTCATCACGCGCCCGCGCTTGTCTTCCGGCACCAGCGTCTGGATGATCGTGTTGCTCCCCGCCATGCCCTCCATCATGCCCATGCCGGCAATCAGCACCATCACCATCGACAGCCAGAAGACCTGCGAAAGCCCGAAGCCGATCAGACCCAGTCCAAACACGGTAGCGGCCAGTGGGATCATCCTTACCAGCCCCAGGATGCTCTTGCGGGCTGCAAGCGCCAACGCCGAGATGAGCGCGCCCACCCCCATGGCGCCCATCAAGAATCCCAGCGCGTGCGGGCCGCCATGCAGCACGCGCGCCGCGAAGATCGGCATCAACACCACGAACGGCATGCCCATGAGGCTGACCACGGCAAACAGCAACAGAATGGTGCGCACGGGGAGAAACTCCGAGACATACGTCCATCCGACCTTCATATCCGCGAACATGGATGCCGTCTTGTGCTGGACTGGAGAGATGTTCACGCGCATCATCAGCAGAGAAACGATCACGGCGATGTAGCTGATGCCGTCAACAAGAAAGCACCAGCCCTCACTCGAAACGGCAATCAGCATCCCGGCCAGCGACGGGCCCACTAGCCGCGCCATGTTCACCATCGACGAGTTGATGGCGATGGCGTTCGACAGGTCGCGCCGGTCCTCGACCATCTGTACCATGAACGATTGGCGGCCCGGCATGTCGAATGCGTTGATGATGCCCTGCATCACGCTCAGCGTAAGGACCCAGTGGATCGTGATGTGATGCGAGAGGGTGAGCCCGGCCAGCGCCAGCGACTGAATCATCGATAAGGCTTGGGTCCACACCAGCACCTGACGCCGGTCCAGCCGGTCGACCCACACGCCGGCAAACGGCGAGAACAGAAAGGTCGGAATCTGCCCGGCAAAGCTGACCGTGCCCAGCAGCAGCGCCGAGCCGGTCAACCGATAAACCAGCCAGCTGGTGGCGATGCGCGTCATCCACGTGCCGATCAGCGAAATGGTTTGCCCGCCAAAAAACAGCCGGAAGTTGCGATGCTTGAGCGCACGCCAGGCGTGCGAGGCCCCGCTGTCGGCGGGCGAACTCCCTTCGGATGCGCTCAACAGTCGCTCCTCAGTAGAACCTGAAATTCATTTCGATGGTGATGCGGGCCGCGATTGGCGTGCCCTCGTGCATGGCTGGCCGAAACCGGTATCGCAGTGCGCATTCGATGGCCTTCTCATCCAGTCCGGGGTCAAGTGAATGGATGATTTGCGGGTCAATCGGGTTTCCCTCTTCGGTTACCAGCACCGATACAATCACAACGCCTTGAATCTTGTTCTTCCGCGCTTCGTCGCTAAACTCAGGCTCGGATGTGCTGATCGCTCTCGGCGGAGTGTCGCCGCGCTGATTCATCATGGGCCCGCGCAAGCCTTGCAATGGCATGCCGCTGGGCGGACCGAAGCGCACCATGATTCTCGGATACGTGGGCCGCATGTCGGCAAAGAAGCGGGTGCGCGCAAACATGCGCACCGAGACCGGCTTTCCATTCACGGTTCCCGGATCGAATTTGGATTGCCGGATGGCGGCGATGGCCGCGGCGTCAAACGATGCCCCATGCGAACGCACAACCTGGATGTCGGTGGCGAGGCCGTCTGCGCCGATCGCCATGGAAAGAACGCAATCGCCTTCGGCTGCTTCGGCGGACGCATCGGACGGATACGCAGCGGGCGCGCGCTGAATCACGACCGGCGCCACCACGCCGGGTGCAACCGTATACACGCCGTCGCTGCCCGGCTTGGGAGCCGCGGGCTTGATGTTCAACGGCCCTTCATCGGTTGACTGGGATAACTCATTTTGCGCCGAGGCAACGCCCGCGGCCAGCGCCAGCAGGGCGATCGGTAATCCGGCTTTTCGCATGCGCGTATGCCTCCTTCTAGTCAAGGATGCTACCACTCTAATGTGGGCCGCCGGAAATGGCATCTCCTCTTGTGTTGCCCTGGAACGCTCATGTCCTTTACCCAAATCCCCGCAGGGGCTAAAGCCCTCCGTGATATTGCTGCATTTGCGGCACGACTGAAGTCGTGCCCTGTTACAGGACATGTCTTTCAGCAACCCGAGAGACCGTGCTCTTTGATTTGATAATTGACCGTCTGTGCGGCGAACGCCACTAGCACACAATCTGCAACTCGCGGAGCAGGAAGGCATAGTCGAAGGCAATCTCCTTGAGATAGTCGTAGCGCCCGCTTGCGCCGCCGTGGCCGGCTTGCATGTTGGTCACCAACAGCAGCGGGTTGCGATCGGTCTTGAGAGTGCGGAGTTTGGCCACATACTTGGCCGGCTCCCAATACATAACCTGGCTATCATGCAGAGATGTCTTCACTAACATGGCCGGGTAACTCGCCGGCTTCAAGTTATCGTAAGGTGAGTAACTGAGCATATAGAGAAAATAAGCAGAGTTATTCGGGTCGCCCCACTCCTCATATTCTGGAACGGTAAGCGGCAGCGTGGCGTCGAGCATGGTGTTCATCACGTCGACAAAGGGAACGTGCGAGACGACGGCGCGGAACAGATCCGGCCGCAGGTTGGCGACCGCGCCCATGAGCAGGCCGCCGGCCGATCCGCCTTCGATGGCCACGCGCGCCGGGTCTCCGTAGCCCGCGGCGGTGAGGTGCTCGACGGCGACAATGAAATCGGTGAAGGTGTTGCGCTTGACCAGCATCTTGCCGGCATCGTGCCACGGCTTGCCCAGATCGCCGCCGCCGCGAATGTGCGCATAGGCCATAACCACGCCGCGGTCGAGCAGGCTGAGGCGGTTGCCGCTGAAGCCGAGCGGCAGTGAGTACCCATATGAGCCGTAGCCGTAAACGTAAAGAGGATTGCTCTTGGTGCGTCGATCCTTGCGGTAGACCAGCGACACCGGCACCTGCGCGCCGTCGGCCGCCGTGGCATGAACGCGCTCGCTGGCATAGAGCGTACGATCGAAGCCGCCGGGAATCTCAAGCTGCTTGAGCAGCACGGAAGCGCGGCTGCTTGTGTCGTACTCATAGACCGAACTCGGTGTGACCAGCGACTGGTAGGCGTAGCGGAATGTCGAAGTGTCGAAGACGCGATTGATGTGCGGCTGCGCGCTGTAGGCGGGCTCGGGGAAGGCGATCTCGGCGGCCAGCGCGGCATCCGGCCCCTCGCCCGCAAAGTGCCACACACGCAGCCGCGGCAGTCCATCTTCGCGCTCGCAGGCGACAAAGAAGCCGGCGAAGAGGTCTACATCTTCCAACATCACGTTCTCGCGGTGAGGAATGCGCTCCGTCCAGTTCTCGCGGCCCGGCGTGGCAACTGGGACCGTGGCCAGGCGCAGATTCCTGCCCGTATCGTTGGTGCGGATGAACCACAGGCCGTTGCGGTGGTCGACGGAATATTCGTGCTCGTCCTGGCGCGGGCTGATGAGCGTGAATGTGCCGCCAGGCTGGTCTGCCGGCAGGAACCGCGATTCGCTGGCGGTGTGGCTTGCCGACTCCAGGATGATGTAGCGGCCGTCGCGGGTGCGTCCGGCGCCCAGGTTGAAGCGCTCGTCGTCTTCCTGCAAGACGAGCACGTCAGAGCCGTGCGGCGTGCCGCGCGTGTGTCTCCACAGCTGGAATTGCCGCTTCTGCTCTTCGTCTTCCACGGTGTAAAAGAGGGTAAGGTTGTCGGCAGCCCAGACCGCGGAGCCGACGCGCTCGACCTCATCAGGCAGCGTCTCGCCTGTGGCGAGATCCTTGATGTGCAGCGTGTACTGGCGAAAGCCGGTGGTGTCGGTGGTGTACGCCAGCCAGCAGCTATCGCTGGTGATGTCGGTAGCGCCGACGGCGAAGAAGGCGTGGCCCTCGGCGAGCTGGTTGCCGTCGAGAATGACCTGCTCCGGCGTGTCCTCGGTCGCATTGGGAGAGCCATGGGTGCGGCAGTGAACTGGATACTGGAGCCCCTCTTCGGTGCGCGTGTAATACCACCAGTCGCCGTCGCGAAAGGGAACGGAGACGTCGGTCTGCTTTACGTGCGAGAGCATCTCCTGGTAGAGTTCCTCGCGCAGACCGGCAAGCGGCGCCATGAAGGCTTCGGCGAAGGCGTTCTCGGCATCGAGGTAGGCGGTCACGTCCGGATTCTGCTTGTCGCGCAGCCAGGCGTAGTCGTCGGTGAGGACCTGGCCGTGCAGGCGGGTTTCGGTGTGTTCCTTGCGGGCGATGGGGGGCGCGGGAAGCTGGCTCTCGGTCATCTCTTCTCCAGTTTAGTGCTTGAGGCCGCCACCTGCGCTGGGATCCGCCGCGGCGGACCGCTTGCGCGGCAATGAGGTCCCTGGTCTCTCACCCTTTGTGCAAAGGGCGCACAAAGGATGGGATAGCACTAACCCCAAAATGCGCACCTGGCACGGCCAACCCGCCGCTCTTTCACGACTCCCACGTCTTGTCCTCGGAGTGGCAAAGCTGCTCGAGGTTGCAGCGATCGCATTTGGGTTTGCGCGCGTCGCACACCTGCCGGCCGTGGTGGATGATCTGGTGCGAGAAGCTAATCCAGCGGTCTTGCGGAATCACCTTCATGAGTTCCTGCTCCACCTTCTGCGGCGTGTCGCCCTTGGCCAGGCCCAGGCGGCGCGCGATGCGGAAGACGTGCGTGTCCACGACCACTCCTTCCGCTGTGCTGAACGAGACGCCGAGGACCACGTTGGCGGTTTTGCGGGCGGCGCCGGGGATGGTGATCAGCTCCGCTAGCGTTTGCGGGACCTGGCCGTTGAAGTCGGCGAGGACCTTCTTCGCCGCACCCTGGATGGACTTGGCCTTGTTGCGAAAGAAGCCCGTAGTGCGGATCAGCGCCTCAAGCTGCGGCAGCGCCGCCTTTGCCAAGGCGGCCGGAGTAGGGAAGCGGTGGAACAGTTCCGGCGTCACCATGTTCACGCGCACGTCAGTGCACTGCGCGGAAAGAATGGTCGCCACCAGCAGCTCCCACGGCGACCTGTGCACCAGCGCGCATTCAACGGCTGGGTAAGCTTCGTCCAGCCCCTTCAGGATCGCTGCGATGCGGTCGGGGGCGAGGTCGCCGCTGGGCGTGCGTTTCGGGGGCGACGATTTGATGGCCTTCACTGGGGCAGATTTGCGGGGAATCACTCTCTTCGGCATGACTTGAGTTTTACACCCTCCCGCGCCAGTAGCCTGGGCGGCGCTTGGCGTGGGTTACTGCGACAATGAGGATCATATCTTTCTTCGCCGGGAAGACAACGAAATAGGGATATTTCTCCAGCAGTCGTCGGCGCGTGTTCTTTGTATAGGTGGGATAAAGCTGGGGATGAGAAACAATCTGCTTGAGCGCCGCCCCGATCTCTGTGAGAAACGCGTCGGCCGCTTCGGGACTGCGCTTGAAGTACCAATCGAAGGCTTCGTCTATCTCCTGCCGAGCTTGCGCCTGGATGCGAAGCTTCTTCCGCTTCATCTGGAGAGCCGGACGCGCAGCGGCGCTTCGACCTCTTCCCAGGAGTAGGTGATGGCGCTACCAGCCTCGGCAACGCGCCGCTCAACCTCCGCCTTCCAGGACGCGTCGATTTCGGCGTCCGCGGAGCCATCCGCCCCGTTCAGGAGCTCACCGATCAGCCAATCGAGATCGCCGGGAGGCAGGCGGCGCACATCTTCAAGCACTTTTGCGGCAGCGGAATTCATGGGTAAATTGTAGCGCGGAATGGGATACGGAGCCACATCCCAGTTTCCGGCGTCAGGATGGCATACCTTGAGGATTGGGTCTTCCCATATGATCCAGGCATCGGCTGATTCCATCTTGAAGTTGATCGACTCGAACCGACGGGCAGGGAGGCATTCCTTGGACCTCGATATACAACTTCAGCGCTTCGGAGTACTTTCGTTGCATTACGAGTGTGTTCGCCATGTATATCATTGCGACGGTCTTGGTGTCGCCTTTCGCCAGGTTATAGGCCCGTTTTGACAGATCCAAGGCCTCGTCGTAACTATCGAGCCCGTACATGCAACGAGCCTTGTTGAACAATATCTCTACTTCCGCCCAACCAAAATGCTGGAGCATATTTTGATCTGATGCGCTAGCCTCATCTGGATACATGGCATGGGCCTTTTCGAGCCATTCGAGGGCCTCATTCCATCGGGACAAACGTTCAAGTGCCATGCCTTTATACAGGCAAAGGTCATATTTGTGGGCACGAAAGTCCTGCCGCTCGAAGAAGCCCGTCTTCAGGTTCATGTCGAGAAGGGTTAACGCATCTTGGGGCCTTCCCAAAGTGATTTCCGCATAGGCCCGAATGGAATTGGCACGGACACGGGAAAACTCCGGATCAGGATACTTTTCCAGCTCGCGAATCGCATCGTCTGTAACGCTATCTGCGCGGAGTTGGGTCGAACACCTGAGGACATCGAACAAGAGCCGCATGCGCTTATCGCCGTCCTGCACGCGGCGCAACATATCCTGAGCCAACGCGAGGGCGGTCGAAAACTCACCGTATTTTCTGAGTTTCTCGGCGGCATCAATCTCTTCTTCTGTCACGTCGAGCTGGGTTCTTGTTGGGTCCATCGATATACGCCTCTTTGAGGCCCTTCTGGTCCATCATTTTAGATCTTGCCCGCCAGCCAGTTGCCAAGCCTCTCCACCGGCAGGCGGACGCCGAGATAGAACTGTCCAAACAGCGCATACACTGCGCTCACCTCGTCAAACCGCATCTCGTAGATCAGCTTCTTGAACACCACCGGGTCTTCGGCGAACAGGTCCACGCCCCACTCCCAGTCATCCATGCCGATTGACCCGGAGATGATCTGCTTCACCCGGTCGCCGTAGC
>Ga0302319_10002492_pt1 | contig 39658 bp, 31 predicted proteins | sample Bog_T0_2_FD_203319 | JGI IMG/M metagenome (GOLD analysis project Ga0302319, IMG submission 203319) | Peat permafrost microbial communities from Stordalen Mire near Abisko, Sweden - Bog_T0_2 | ecosystem: Environmental > Terrestrial > Soil > Wetlands > Peat | place: Sweden: Abisko, Stordalen Mire... | reverse complement strand
TAGACCGGCAACCCGGTGTGCGCATCGGTGCTCGACGCCACATATTGCCCGGCCCAATCAGCGCCGTAGACGCCGTGTTCCGGACCGAACAGAGCGACCAATTTCACGCCCGGCATGTGGAGCAGGATGTCGACCGTGCTGACACCGTGGGAGTCAATCCCCGTGGCGTTGGTGATAAGGCCAACGCGCTTGCCCTTCAGCTCGGCGAACTGGCGATCCTCCAGCACATCGATCCCGACTTTAACAGCCGCCGCATGAAGCGACGGCGTGGAGAGCGCCAGCCCGACCAATAGAAAGCCCATGCGGAAGAAGGTCATGCGTCTGCCTTGGATATAGGAGAGGAACAAGGGGCGGTCAAGGGCGCGGAAACGGCATTGAAGCTTCAGCGTCAAAAAAATATTGCCGCACGACAAGATTACGGAGAGGCAACCTGGCAAAAAGGTTGAATCCGAAATGACCTCCCGGCGTCTTAAAGAGTAGTGAGACTATTATGAAAAAACTATTACTAATCATCGCCTTGTTGGGAGCTTTGGGCATCTCCAGCCAAGCCAATGCCGGAGTGCATGTTGCAATCGGAGTCGGGGTTGGCCCCGGCTATTATCCGTATGGCCCCTATTATGGATACCCTTATTATGGATATTATGGCCCTGCCATTTATTATGGGCCGGGATATTATCCTTGGTACCATGGTTACTGGCATGGAGGATATCGTGGAAATTACCGCGGCGGTTATTCCCATCACTAAGCCTTGCTCCTGCCGAACGACAGCAGGGGATTGAGCGACCGCCGCTGAAGGAAGAGATTCCCCGGCGGCGGTTGACGGGCTTCAAAGAAAAATGCTGCCTTGAATTTTTGCCTGCCGTCCGCAGGAAAAAGAAAATCCGGTTTGGACTTTTCATCCAAACCGGATTTTAAATTTTCGTCCCTAAAGCAGAACTAGAGGGAAAAGCTTCCCCAATAATTCAGCTTGGGCTCCTTCGCCTTGCGGCGACGCTTTTCGCTGGGCTTCTCGTAATTGCGACGCGTGCGCGCTTCGCGCAACGTGCCTTCACGATCCAATTTTTTCTTGAGACGTCGCAATGCTTTGTCGACGGACTCGCCTTTTTTTAGTCGTACTTCGCTCAACGTGATTCACCTCGATCCATTTTATTTTGGTCCGCGAGACCTAGGGTCTCCGGACTTGCATTGTAGTAGTCAGGGGCCCTATGTCAAAGAAATCAGTTAAAATGCTATCTATCAATGGCTTGCGTCTTGATTTTCGGACTCCACTGGCGGCTGTGTGTTCAATTCATGGATCAAAAAGCCCCAAATATCGGTGCCGTACTCGATCGTTTTCTTCACCTGATCGCCGCCGCCGTGACCACTTTGCGTCTCCACGCGCAGCAAAATTGGGTTCGCGCTGCCCGTCGCGGCCTGCAACGCGGCAGCCATTTTGCGCGCGTGCATCGGGTCGACGCGATCATCATTCGCTGCGCTACAAATGAGCACGGAGGGATACTTCGTGCCGGGCGTAACATGATGATAAGGCGAGTAAGCAAGGAGTGCCTTGAACTGCTCGGGATCGCTGGGCGAGCCATATTCGGGAATCCACGTCTTGCCGCTGCCAAACTGATCGTACCGAATCATGTCGAGCAGCGGCACTTCACACACCACCGCGCGAAAGAGATCAGGCCGTTGCGTCAACATCGCGCCCGCCAGCAAGCCGCCGTTGGAACCGCCCCGCACCGCGAGCCGGTCCGGTTTTGTGTAACCCTCGCGGATCAAACATTCCGCCGCCGCGATACAATCGTCGAAAACGTTCTGCTTCTTGAGAAGCATCCCGTCCTGATGCCACTGCTCGCCAAATTCGCCTCCGCCGCGCAGGTTCACCGTCGCAAAACCGCCGCCCGACTCGAGCCAGGGATAAGCGCCGGCCCAAAAAGAGGGCGTTTCGCTTATGCCAAAACCGCCGTAACCGTAGAGGAGAAACGGCGTGCTGCCGTCGAGCAGGATGTCCTTGCGATGGACGATGAACATAGGGACTTTTGTTCCGTCCTTCGACGTGAAGAACTTTTGCTCAACCACATAAGGCAACGGATCGACCGGAATTTCTATCTTGGCCCAAAGGGTTTGCGCCGGATTGGTAACGCTGGTCTGAAAAATCTCGGGAGGCTGGGTAAAATTATTGAATTCGTAGAAGAGCTCGTCGTGATCGGGATCGCCACCCGCGCCCGCGCTTCCAATTCCCGGAAGTTCCAGATGCCGAACGAGTTTTCCGTCCAGGTCGCAAATGTCGATCCGGCTTGTCACGTTTTCGAGTTGATCGAGCACGAGATGATTCCCCACGACGTCAACGCCTTGCAGCACGGCGGTCGGCGATTCGGCCACGATCTCGCGCCACTTGGAGCGGCCCGGATCATCCAGGCTGACTTTAAAGAGGCGATAATGCGGCGCACCCTCATTCGTCAGGATATAAGCCTGCCCCTGCCACGGAGTCAGCGAGTAGAGGAAATCCTTGCCCACGACAATCGGCTTCCACGAATCGGCCAGATCGGCGGTCGGCTGGCCCTGCAACGGCTGGTAGTAGACATCATTTTTATCCCAACCGTTCTGCTGCACGAAAAAGAGCCATTTCCCGTCGCGCGAAACATCAGCGCCGACAAACTTGGTCGGGTCGCCGGTTTTGTCGTGAATGATCGGATCGCGCTTCGGATCGGTCCCGAGCTTGTGATAACGGACCACGGCAAGGCCGGGCCGGTCCTCGGGATGAGCGGGATCGGCGGGCGGCAGGTAGGTGTAAATAAATCCGGAACCATCCGGCAGCCACGATGGGTCGGCATATTTTGCGCCTTCAATCACCTCGCCGGGCAGATCCTTCCCGCTCTCCACATCTTTCACATAGAGAGTCGCTTCATCCGCATCGTTCGGCTTCAAGGTGTAGGCGAGCAGCTTGCCATCGAGCGTTGGCGACCAAGAGCCCACCGACGCGTTGTTGGTCGCAACAAACGGGTTGGGGTCAATCAGGACATGCTCCGGCGACTGGAGATCGGTCGCAGACCGCCAGTAAAGGACCGACTTTTCCTGGCTCGCCTGGCGCTTCATGTAGAAGTAACGGTCGCCCGCGCGGCCCGGGGCGCTGATGGTGTCGATGCGAAGGAGTTGGGCGTAACGCTTCTCCAGTGCCACGCGTCCGGGAAGGGCATCGAGGTAGCTGCGCGCAAGCTTATTCTGGGCGTGGAGCCATGCCTGCACCTCGGGCGACTTGCCGTCTTCGAGCCAGCGATAGGGATCGGCGACTTTGACGCCGAAGTGGATATCGGAAGCGTCGACGGTGCGGGAAGGAGGATAGGTAAGCGGTAAGTCAGGCATGGGCGGCGGAGTGGCTTCAGCCGAGGCGGTGGAATCGGCTTGCGGTTGCAGGATGAGGGTGAAGATCAGGGCGGAAAAAATGATGAAGGCGGCGCCATATAAAAGACCTCCAACCGTGGGGTTGCGCCCACCATGTTTCGTTTCTACAGGACGTGATACTGGCGGAGTGAGGATGCCCATGACCTACACAATTAGGTGTTCGCGGCGAGGCCACAAGCCCGGACTTGCTGCGACCCTTGCGGGGGAATCCTTCCTGAAGTAGCTTTCGATTCGCCCATGACCACCTATACCTATATCGACAGTCCCCTGGGGCAATTGCTCTTAACCAGCCGCGATGGGAAATTAAGCGGCCTCTATTTTGCGGATCAACCGCACGCGCGGATCGCTCCCGGCTGGCTTCAGGAAGACGACGCCGCAGTTTTTGCTGAAACCGCGCAACAGCTTGAGGAATACGCTTCGGGCGACCGGGAAAGCTTCGATCTCCCGCTCAGTTTGAGCGGAACGCCCTTTCAAGTGTCCGTCTGGAAGGCCATCGCGGCCATTCCTTTCAGCCAGACGATCACCTATAGCGAACTCGCACAGCGGGCAGGCCGCTCACCCAAGGACGCCCGCGCCATCGGAATGGCAACGGGACAGAATCCGGTCGGCTGGATCGTTCCCTGCCATCGCGTCGTCGGGAAAAGCGGCGCGCTCACCGGTTACGCAGGAGGCATTACGCGCAAAAGCGCCCTGCTCGATTTTGAAGCGGCGCGGTCGGAGGGTCGGGAAGCGATTCTCGCGTATGGCGAAAAGCAGGCCGTGCTGACGTTGGTGTAACCGGTTAACTTGCTGCTTCACAAGCCTTGCGCTTGGCTTCGAGTTGTTCCCAGCGCGTGTAGCCGTGCTTGATGCGTTCCTCTAACACCGCCAGCTCGGTTTTGAGATGCGAGACGTTCTCCTGCTGCTTTTTGTAAATCTCCGGGTCCCACAGCCTGGCGTTCAGCGCGCTTAGCTCAGCTTCCATCTTTTCGATCAATTCGGGAAGTTCGTCCAACTCACGCTGTTCGCGTTTGAGAAATTTCGGCCCTTTTTCCATGCGGACCGAAGGCGCGGGCTTCTCGGCAGGTTTTGCTTCCGGAGTTGCGACCGCAACCGGTATCGCCGAGCGCTGCCGAATCCAGTCCTCGTAACCGCCGGTGTATTCGGTGACGCGTCCTTCGCCTTCGAAGACCAGCGTGCTCGTGACCACGTTGTCCAAAAATGCCCGGTCGTGCGAAACGAGGAGGAGCGTGCCGGCGTATTCGAGGAGCAATTCCTCGAGCAGTTCGAGCGTTTCGGCGTCGAGATCGTTGGTCGGCTCGTCCAGCACCAGGACGTTGGCCGGTTGCAGGAAAAGTCGCGCGAGGAGCAATCGGTTGCGCTCGCCGCCCGAGAGCATTTTCGCGGGCATCCGGATGCGATCCGCGCGAAAGAGGAAATCCTGAAGATAGCTGTGGATGTGGCGCGGACGGCCCTGAAACGTGACCGTCTCCGCGTCGCCCGCAACGTTTTGCGCGACCGTTTTCGCGTTGTCGATCTGGCCGCGCAATTGGTCGAGATAGACGACCTGAAGATTCGTGCCGAGCTTGACCGTGCCCGACTCGGGCTCTAGCTGGCCGAGCAACAATTTCAAGAGTGTGGTCTTGCCGCCACCGTTCGGGCCGATGATGCCGATCTTGTCGCCGCGCCAGACGGTCGTTGTGAAGTCGCGCACGATCGGCGTGCCTCCATAACCGAAAGTGATCTCTTTGGCCTCGATCACTTTTTGGCCCGACATCGCGCCCGTCTGGAGTTCGATCCGGGCGAGGCCTTCGCGCTGGCGGCGTTCGCTCCGCTCGGCGCGCATCTTTTGCAAGGCGCGCACGCGGCCCTCGTTGCGCGTCCGGCGCGCCTTCACGCCCATGCGCAGCCAGGCTTCTTCCTGCGCGAGCTTTTTGTCGAAGGCGGCCCATTGCTTTTCCTCTGCTTCGAGGTTCGCCGCCTTGCGTTCGAGGTAGGTGTCGTAATCGCAGGCCCAGCTCGTGAGCTGGCCCCGGTCAAGCTCGACGATGCGCGTGGCGAGTTTGCGCAGGAAGGCGCGGTCGTGCGTGACGAAGAAGAGGGTCATCTTCGATTCGAGCAGAAATTTTTCCAGCCACAGGATCGAATCGAGATCGAGATGATTCGTCGGCTCGTCGAGCAGCAGAATATCGGGCTGCCCAGCCAGTGCGCGGGCCAAAAGAACGCGGCGCTTCAACCCACCCGACAAGGCGGAAAATTCGTGATTGGCGGGCAGATGCATCTCCGCCGCAAGATCTTCCAGGCGCATATCGGTCTGCCATTGCTCCTCGTGCCGGTCGGCGCGCAGGCCGGAGTGGAGCACCTCCATGACGGTGCCAGTGATGTCGTCGGGAATCTCCTGGATCAGGCGCGTGACGACCGCCGCATCGGGGAGGATGATCTCGCCCTCGTTCGGCGTCTCCTCCCCGGTGATAATCCGCATCAGGCTCGTCTTGCCCGCGCCGTTGCGCCCAAGCAAACAGATGCGCTCGCCAGCGTCGACCTGAAAATCGATCTGGTCGAGCAGCGGCGCGGAGCTGTATTTGAGCGTAACTTGGCGGAGTTGCAGAAGCGGCATAAAGAGAGGGCCTGCGACTGTAGAGTCTATCTCATAATTAGTCGAGGCCGCGCCGGGAGATCTTTTGCATTCTGGAAAGGAGTTTCGAGCGAGGAGCATAGCGGCAGCTACGTGACGAGCGAGCGACGCAGCCAGAAGGCAAAAGAACCCCGGCCCGGAGGGTTGCTGCGATTTGGGGCTGAGTCTTCGTTGCTCACTCCTTACAGAGCTTTGGCTATGCTCGTTGTTCGCGTCTCGACTCAGCCCCAAATCGACTAGCAACGCGACCCCGACTAATTATGAAATAGACTCTTTACTCCAATTCCATGCTCTCTGTCTTCACAATTGGTGCGGTGGCCGCCGCGCGCGGGGCGGCGAAGTTAGCGCTCTCGGACCGCGCCTGCAATTACTACAATACTGGACAACGGCTGGCCGCTGAGAGAAATTAGGCCGTATGGTCACAGGTCAAAAAGTAATCTGCGTTGACGACGCGGTGGAACCAGAAATCCGGCGGCTCTATGATAAGTGGATCAGCAAGGGGACGATTTACGTGATCCGGGACGTGATGCTCGCGCAAAACAGGAAGGCGGAGTGGGGCGAAGTCGGGTTGCTTCTCCAGGGTATTGTGAATCCGACGCAGACGGTTCCTCCCTTTCAGGAGAGGTCGTTTAACAGCGAGCGATTCCGGCCCATCGAAGATAAGAGCCTCACCGAGTCCCAGGAACAAGAGGAGTATGCTGAGATCACGAAGCAGCTTTGAGGAAATCTTCTACAGCCACTCGATGCTGCCGTCTTTCAGTTTATAAATCCCGCCAACGACGCGGACTTTATTCTGCGCGCCGAAAGGGCCGCGCCAGCGGTTGCGCCACCAACAAGCTTAAGGAAGCCGCGCCGCGAATAAATCGGCGCGGGGTGGGATTTCCGAAAATAGCGCACATGATTTTAGTTAAAGTCCCCGCTGATAAATCAGGGCCTTGAGTTCGTCGTTGGCGGCGTAAGGGGTGTCCATGCAATCGATCCGAATCGGCTCGTCTTTCTTGCAATCGGTAAGCATCCGGTGCCCATATTCCCCCAGCATCAGTTCGCGCGTGGAGATTTGGCCTTTCTGCAAGGGAATCGCGAGATAGATATCATATTCTGAGAGTAATTGACCGGCCTTGAGATCGCGCTTTGCATATACCCCTCGGATGTAGGACTCGAGATAATTTGTTTCCTTCTGCAACGGAATCTTGCGCGAGGTCCCGGGTGCGCCGCACATTTCCTTGACCTTGTGGAAGGCCTTAAACCATGTGTCGATTTGATGGGGAAGGGAAGAATACTTGGCGATCTTCACGCCATCGGTATCGATATCGATGTGGCGTTCAAAAGTCCGCGCGCCCTTGGCGTAGGCGATGGTGATGGAGGAGGTCCAATCCCCGCATTCGTGCGACGACCAGCCCACGATATGGCCGGGATAACGGTCCCGCAGAAAATCGATCTGATTGAGCTCACACTCCGCGTCTTCATGAGGATAGGCTGCCACGCAGTGATTGACGGCCAGATCAATGTCGCGCTTCTCGAAAAACGTCACCATGTCGTCCATGTCCTTGAGCGGCGTCCCGCCAAAGGAAACGATCACGGGTTTGCGCGTGCGGGCGATCTTTTCAATCAGTTGCCAGTCGTTGCTGTCGGCGCTGGCAATTTTAATGATCGGCAGGTCAAACTCGACACAACGATCGACCGATTCCTCATCAAAAGGAGTCGCCATGGGAATGCACCCGCTGCGGCGGATCGTCTCGACGAGTTCCTTGTACTCGTCTCTCGATAGTTTCGTTTCGTTGACCCGATTGATATAGCGAATATCGGTCCGGCTCCGGAAATCCTTGTGAACAAAGCTGTCCACATCGCGAAACTGTAGTTTGATCGCTGCGCGCACATTATTGAAGCGGGCGATCTTGGCGTGCTGCCGGATGATTTCGATGCCGCGTTCCAGCTTGCCCAGGTGATTATTCGTCATTTCGAGAACAAATAAATCTTCAAAAATATCGCGGTTCATGGCTGTTGTTTCTTACGAGAGGCTATCCAATCTTAGATAGCACGTATAGCCTGACCTATCAACTTTCCGAGATCGATCTCGGTCGGCAACCTGATTTTCTCCATTCGCCCGGCACCGCGCGTGAGGATGCAGTGGAGTCCCAGTTTTGTGTTTTTCTTATCCAATTTAATGGCGGAAAGAATGGCTTCTATCGGGAGCTGTTTTAATTTTTGCTCATAAGGCTGATACCAAACAGCCAGGGTTGCTTTTAGATCTTGAAAGTAATCTCCGGCGACCAGGCCCATTTGCGCGGACACATAGGTGGCCGTCAGGACGCCCAGCGTGACAGCGATGCCATGGGGCACGGCGTAATGGGTTGCCGATTCGTAGGCGTGACCAAAGGTGTGGCCGTAATTGAGGAGATTGCGCACGCCTGTGTCATACTCATCCTTTTCAATGTAGGGCTTCTTGATTTCCAGACTGGAACGAATGCATTCGGGCAGCACGGTTGCATCCGTTTGCACGTTGGGCAGGAGCTTCATGATCCGGCGAAAGGGTTCCTCCCCGGCGATGAGATGCAGCTTGATTACCTCACCCAAACCGGAGCGGACTTCATCCCGGGGCAGCGTCTGCAAGGTTTGAGTGACGAGTAGTACCCGGTCCGGGGCGTAGAAGGTTCCGATTTGATTTTTGTAGGACTCGATATTGATTGAACTCTTGCTGCCAATGCAACTGTCGCATTGAGCCAGAAGCGTTGTGGGAATGAATTCCCAACGAACGCCGCGAAACAAGACCGAGGCGATAAAACAGCCGATGTCCTGCAAGACCCCGCCGCCGATGACGAGGAGCCGTCCGTCGCGTTTCAGGCCGTTTTCCAACAGCCAAACGAAGACGGGCGTAAGCTTCTCGAAGGATTTTCGTTCCTCGGTGGCGACCAGCGGCAGGCACTTCAAATTTGCCGAGCGAATTTGATCGCCGTAGTGGTCGAAAATAAATTGGTCGACCAGGACAAGCGTGCCTTCCGCCGCGACCGAGTCCAGCGCCTGGCCCAGAGAGTCGTATTCCTCCACGCAATAAGGACGGCTGCTGCTCTCGATGGTGATCAACGGTTTCACTGGCAAAGAAATCCTCCATCCGCGACGATTTCCTGGCCCGCGATATATGTGTTCTCATCCGAACAGAGAAAATAGGCGGTCCGCGCGATTTCCTCCGGCTGGGCGAGACGCCGCAAGGGAATGGTGGCGGCAATCGCCTCTATTTCCTGCGGTGAGTTGTTTTGGCGGGTCAACGTGCTGTCCACATAACCGGGGCAGAGCGTGTTGGCCAGGATGCCAAAGGGTCCATATTCCACAGTTAGCGAACGGGTGAACGCGTTTAAGGCCGCCTTCGTCATGGAGTAGGCGGCGCGCTTTTCCTTTGTCACGAGACTCATGATAGAGCTGACGTTCAGGACACGGCCCCACCGGCGCTCTTTCATGCCGGGGAGCAATGCATGGGTCAACCGCACGGGACTGAGCAGATTCACCTGAAGCATGGTCTGCCATGTGGCGGCATCCATGGTCTCGATCAGGCTCAGAATGTTGATTCCCGCGTTATTAATCAAAATATCGATGGGCCGCGAGCCTTCCCTGGAAATAAACGCCTCCAGCGATTCGGGGCTGGCAAGATCCAGTTCCTTGCGCGAGGGCGTCCACACATCATGGCCCTGCTGGCGAAACCGTTCGGCCATTGCGGCCCCGAGACCGCGGGAGCCTCCGGTGATGAGTACGGTTCTTTTCATGGGAGCGTGCGTTCAAAATAGAACAAGGCCGCGCTGTTAGTCGATTTATTCCCAGGTTGGAATAAGAAGGTTCCGGGCGAACTCCTCGCGTGGCAAAAAGGGAGCCATATCTTCCAGCGGAGCCGTGACCATCCGGCCATCGGGCAGTTTTTTGGAACTGAGCCTCGGCTCAAAACCCTGGGTGCGATCCAGAATGACCTCGCACACGACGGGGCCTTTCATCGCCAGCGCCTCGGCAATCTGGGCGGAGAAGTTTTCTCCCTCGATTTTCATTCCGCGCAAACCGTGGGCCTCCGCAAGTTTGACGAAGCTCGGAAACGAAACACCGCTTTCCTCTCCTTCGCCGATCAATTTCCCGAAGAAATTCAATTGAGTCGCCCGCATGGACATGTAGCCGCCGTTGTTCAGGACAAAGATAACGATATTCAAGCGGTGATAGACGACCGTCTGCAATTCCTGGATATTCATCATGATGCTGCCGTCCCCGGCGAGACAAATCACCCGTTTCCCATGCGCGACGGCGGCTCCAATGGAGGCGGGCAAATCGTAGCCCATCGATGCGCAGCCCGAGTTGCTGATCAGCCGCTCCCCTTTTTGCAACGTCGCGGCCTGGATGGGCGCAACGCACGCGATCCCATCACCGCAAACGACCACGTCTTCCCCGCCCAATTGCTGAAAAAGCGTTTCCACAAAATAGTAGGGGTTGATTCCATTCTCGGTCGTGCGTTGCCGCGGCAGGACGGGCGGATAGAGGGCCAGCCGTTCCCGGCACCAACCCAGCCACCTGGCATGTTTTTCGGAGGGTGAATGGCCGTGAAGCAACTGCCGCTTCATTTCTTCAAGGAAAAACCTGGCCTCGCAACAAATGGCCTGGTCCGCCACGCAGGTCGGCTTGGCCAGTTCCGCCGGGTCGACATCGATTTGGATTTTATAAGCGTGACGCGCAAACGACTTCCAGTTGTAGCTCACCTGCCGGACGCACATGCGGGAGCCTACGATCAAAACCAAGTCGGCATTCTGGACTGTAAAATTGCCAGCCCGCGTGCCGAGGCTTCCCTGACGCCCGCAATAGTAGGGATTGTCCGTAGGCAAAAGGTCCGGGGTCCATGCCGTCGCAATCGGAATTTTGAGGAGACCGGCGATTTGCTCCAACAACTCGAGCGCCCCGGCCAGTCGCACACCGGTGCCGACCAGCAGGACGGGCCGTTCTGCCGAGTGAATCCGACCGAGCACCTCGTTCACAATTTCGCCAACATTAGCGGGCAGATAAGGAGGAGGCGCGGAATCGGGCGCGAAGGCCGGCAGCGTCTCCGGATCGATCATCGCGGCCTGGACGTCGACGGGAATATCGAGCCAGCACGGGCCGGGCCGTCCCGACCGGGCCAGGTGGAGCGCCTTCTCGAGCTCAAAACGAATCGTGTTCGGATCGAGGATCACGCGCGCGTATTTGGTGATCTTTTGCGCCGCGTGAATGATGTCGACTTCCTGGTCGCCCAACTGCCGCAGCCCCGGCAGATCGTAGGAGGCCATCAACGTTTCCCTTTTGGCCTGCCCGGAAATGACAAGCATCGGAATCGAATCAGTGAACGCGCCGAAGACGCCGTTGAGAGCGTTAATGCCGCCGGGACCGGCGGTCACATTCACAACTCCGACAGTTCCCGCGACGCGCGCATAACCCTCGGCCGCAATGGCGCTCGCCTGCTCGTGGTGATTGCAGATGTAGCGAAGCCGCGGTTCCCGCGCGATGGCATCGTTGAGATGCATGGCACCCCCGCCCGTGACGAGAAAGACATGGCGCACGCCGTGTTCGACGAGTTTCTGGACGACGTAATCCGCAAGACGAATCATGCTCTTTTTCAATGAATCTGGTTTTTATCCTTCAGCCGTCCTGAGCGTACGTGAGTTCATCCATCTTCAAAATTAAAATCAATTGGGCACTGGTATAATTTTCATGGAGGCGCCTGCTTTTTCGTCCTTCATGATTTGACTCTGGGCCTCGGGAACATCGGAGACTTCCGCCTTCGTGGCAAGCTTGGAAGTGTTCCAGCCGCCACCCAGCGCCTCAACCAGCAGGACGCTGGTGGTCATGCGGTTGGTGCGGATGGTGACGGCGGTTAGTTCATCGCTCAGCGCGGTCGCCTGGGCGGTGATCACGGTGAGATAATCGACCGTCCCGGCTTTATATTCGTTGAGGCTGATGTCGAGCGATTGCTTGGCCGACGCGACGGCCAGGTCCTGTGCGGCGGCTTCGTCTTTTAAAATGGTCAGCCCCGAAAGATCATCCGACACTTGCTGAAAAGCAGTCAGGACGGTCTCCCTATAATTGGCCACGGTCGCATCATAATTCGCCTGGGCTTCCTGGACCTGGCCGTGGGTCTTGCCCGCGTCGAAAAGCGTTTGCGCAAGGGCCGGGCCGACGGACCACAAAAAGCTGGGGCCGGAAAACAGCTCTGAAAGCTTGATCGCCTCGAGTCCCGTCGAGGCACTGAGGGTGAGCTGGGGATAATAGGCCGCGACCGCAACTCCGATGGAGGCGTTGGCCGAGGCGACCTGCCGCTCGGCTTGCGCGATATCGGGCCGGCGTTCGAGCAGGGTCGATGGCATCCCGACCGGAATCGCGGGCGGCGTTCCGGTCAGCGAAACGGTCTTGAGCGAGAAATCGGGCGCGGGCTTTCCTATCAGCGTCGCGATGGCATGTTCATAGACAGCGCGCTGGACGCCCACATTGATGAGCTGCGCTTTCGTGGTGTCGAGCTGCGTTTTGGCGGCGGCCACGGCAGCCTGAGAAACGATGCCGCTGTTGTATTGGTTCGTCGTCAGATCAAGAAACTTTTGATAGGAGTCGACAGTGGTCTTCAAAAGTTCCTGCTGGGCGTCAAGGCCGTGCAGGCTGAAGTAGTCCTGGGCGAGCGTTGCCTGGTAGGACAAGCGGGCATTTTCCAGGTTGGCGAAAGACGCTTGGGCCGTCGCGGAATTGGCCTCCACATTGCGTCGCACGCTGCCCCAGACGTCGACCATGTAGGTCGCTTCCGCAGGCAGGTTGTAGAGATTCTCCACCGTGGCTCCCATGTGCTGGGCACTGCGGGCATTGGAATGGACCGTGAGGTTCTGCGAGGCCTGCGATTCCGTGTACGAGGGATTGGCGGTGACGGTTGGGAAGAAAGCCGCGCGGGCCACCTTCACCGCCGCGGCGGCTTCGCGGAATTGCGCCTCGGCCTGAATCACATTTTGATTCGAGATGTTGACCTGGCCTTCCAGGGAGTTGAGTTGAGGGTCGTGATAAATTTCCCACCACTTTCCGCGAATCTCATCGTCCTTGGGCTGCGCTGGTTTCCAATCCGACGCGTCCTTGTAGTCGGAGACGGGAACCGGCGCCGACGGAGTCACATAATCAGGCCCGACCGAGCATGCGGCGAAAAGGAACGGTAGGGCGAGGAGCGCCGTGCGGAGTGCAATCGTCATTCTCATATTCATGCTTCCTGACCAAGGGGCAATCCTTTGGTTCCATCGTCCTCGCTATTCCGGTCTGCCCGGAGCCAGGCCCAAACCGAGATCACCCAGAGCCGGAACCTGTCCATGCAGAGATAAACCACCGGCGTGGTATAGAGCGTCAGGACCTGACTGACCAAGAGACCGCCAATAATCGCGATGCCGAGGGGACGGCGAAGCTCGCTGCCGGTGCCAGTATCAAAAGCCAGAGGAACGGCGCCGAGGATCGCGGCCATGGTGGTCATTAAAATAGGACGCAAGCGCAACTGACAGGCTTCAAAAATCGCGTCCCGCGAATTCTTGCCTTCATCACGCTCGGCTGCGAGCGCAAAATCGATCATCATGATGGCGTTCTTTTTGACAATGCCGATGAGTAGAATGACGCCGATCACCGCGATGAGGCTCAGGTCAGTCCCGGTCACCATCAGCGCAAGCATTGCGCCCACGCCGGCGGGGGGCAGCGTGGAGATGATTGTAAGAGGATGAATGAAACTTTCATATAAAATCCCAAGGACGATATAGACGGCCGCAAGGGCCGTTATGAGCAGGACAACTTCGTTTGACAGCGAGTCCTGATAGGCCTGCGCATTTCCCTGAAAGCCGCCACGAACCGTTGCCGGAAACCCGATTTTCTCCTTCGCGGCGTTGATGGCATCGACGGCATCACCAAGCGCCACGCCGGGCTGGAGATTGAAAGAGAGGGTGACGGCGGAAAACGGTCCCTGGTGATTGACCGCCAAGGGAGCAGTGGTCGAGGCATAATGGGCCAGGGCGCTGAGCGGAACCTGCTGCCCGCTGGAAGACGTGACGTAAATATTGCGGAGCCCCTCCGGATTCAGGCCATATTTCGGGGCCGCTTCCATGACCACATGGTACTGGTTGAGCGTCGTGAACATGGTGGAAACCTGCCGCTGGCCGAAGGCGTCGTAGAGCGTGTTATCGAGGAGCGTTGCGGAAATGCCGAAGCGACTGGCGGTGTCACGGTCATATTCCAACTCCGATTGCAGGCCGAGATTCTGCTGGTCGCTGTTAAGGTCGGTCAGGATGGGAATTTTCTTCAACTCATTGAGGAGCTTCGGGGCCCATTCCGCCACATCGCTGTTGTTGTCGCTTTGCAGCGTATATTGGTATTGGGCATTGCCCAGACGCCCCCCGATGGTGAGGTCCTGGGCCGCTTGAAGGTAAAGCGTCGCGCCGGGTATCCGGGCGAGTTTGGGGCGCAAGTCCGCGATCACCAGGTCGACCGATTTTCTTTGGCTTAACGGCTTCAGGCTGACGAAAAGCTGCGCCGTATTCAACCCGCGACCGCCCCCGGTAAAGCCGGCCAGGGATTGAACGCCGGGATCGGTCGTGACGATTTTGATCATCTGCTTAAGACGCAGATTCATCGCGTCAAACGATGTGTCCTGGTCCGCCTGGATTGATCCCATGAGACGTCCTGTGTCCTGTTGCGGGAAGAAACCTTTGGAAATGTGGATGACCAAAAACCAATTCAGCGCGATGGTGATAAGCAAGACGATGATTGTGATAGCCGGATGCCGCAGGACTTTGGTCAGGGTGTACTCGTAGGCCCCGAGGACGCGATCGAAGAGATATTCGGTAAACTGGTAAATCTTCCCGTGGTTGGTCCGCTCGGGCTTCAAAAGCAGGGCGCACATCATCGGCGTGGTGGTCAGCGATATCAGCATCGAAACGAGAATGGCCACCGCCAGGGTGACGGCAAATTCGCGAAAGAGCCGCCCGACGATTCCACCCATAAGCAGGATCGGAATAAAGACGGCGACAAGCGAAAGGCTGATGGACAGGACGGTGAAACCGATTTCCTTCGAGCCGCGCAACGCGGCCTGAAACGGCGTCATTCCCTTTTCGAGATAACGCGTGATGTTTTCCGTCACGACAATCGCATCATCCACTACAAAACCGGTCGAGATGGTCAGCGCCATGAGGGAAAGATTGTCGAGGCTGTAACCGAGCAGGTACATCACGCCGAAAGTGCCGATAAGCGAGACGGGAACCGCGATCCCCGGTATCAGCATGGTGCGGACCTCGCGCAGAAAGACAAAAACCACGACAATGACCAGGACGACGGCGATGACCAGGGTGCGCTCAACATCGGAGATGGAGGCGCGAATGGTCGTCGTCCGATCCATGATGACGTCAAGATGGATGCCTTGTGGAATAGAGGTCTGCAACTCCGGGAGAAGCGCGTAAATGCGGTCGACCGTATCGATGATGTTGGCGCCCGGCTGGCGAAAAATGATGAGCAGCACGGACGGCTTGCCGTTCGCGTAACCGGCAGTGTGGATGTCTTCGACTGAATCCACCACATCAGCGATATCGGCCACACGCACCGGAGCCGAATTTCGATAGGCAATAATAAGCGGTTGGTAATCGACCGCCTTGAAAAGTTGATCGTTGTCTTCGATGGTCCATGTATGGCCCTCATCGGCAAAATGGCCTTTGGGCTTGTTCGAATTCGCATTGGCCAGGACGGTTCGCACGTCTTCCAGCCCGATGCCATATTTATTGAGCGCCGTCGGATTCACCTCCACGCGCACGCCCGGTAGGGAACTGCCTCCCGCGATCACCTGCCCGACACCGCTAACCTGCGAAAGCTTTTGCGCGAGAATCGTGGAGGCTGCGTCGTACATCTGGCCCTTGGTGTAGGTGGGCGAGGTCAACGAGATGATCATGACGGGCGAATCGGCCGGGTTCACCTTCCGATAGCTGGGATTGCTTGGCAGGTTGGCCGGCAGGTTGCTGCGCGCGGCGTTGATCGCGGCCTCGACGTCACGCGCCGCTGCGTCGATGTTTCGGCTGAGATCAAATTGCAGGGTGACGCTCGTGGAACCGAGCGAGCTCGACGAGGTCATCTGCGTGACGCCCGCGATGCGCCCAAATTGGCGTTCAAGCGGCGTGGCGATCGATGAGGCGACGATATCCGGGCTCGCGCCGGGAAGACTCGCACTAACGGAGATGGTGGGAAAATCAACCTGCGGCAAAGGCGAAACAGGCAGAAGATAAAACGCAAGAGAACCCGCCAGCGCGATGCCGAGCGTCAGCAACGTGGTCGCAATCGGCCTGCGGATGAACGGTTCGGAGATGCTCATGTGATCTCCGGTTCCACTCCAGGCTCCACTTCCCCTTCGCCCTCGGGCGCGCGCGAGGGAGGCGCGCCGAATATCCATCTTCCGAGACGGTCAAAAGCGAGATAAATCACCGGCGTCGTGTAGAGGGTCAGCATCTGGCTGACGATCAATCCGCCGACGATGGCGATGCCGAGCGGGCGGCGCAATTCCGAGCCGGTCCCCGAACCGAGAGCCAGTGGAAGACCGCCGCCCATCGCGGCAAGCGTCGTCATGAGAATGGGACGAAAGCGAAGCAGGCACGCCTGGTAAATGGCATCGAGCGGCGCCATGCCCTGCTCGCGCTCCGCATCCAGGGCGAAGTCGACCATCATGATCGCGTTTTTCTGCACGATGCCGATCAGTAGGATGATGCCGATCAGCGCGATGACGTTCAGGTCGTTATGGAACAACATCAGCCCAAGCAACGCGCCCACGCCCGCCGAGGGAAGCGTGGATAGAATCGTGATCGGATGAATGAAGCTCTCGTACAATACCCCGAGGATAATATAGACGGTAATCATCGCGGCCAAAATCAGGAGCGGCTCGCTCGTCAGCGAGGCTTGGAATGCCTGCGTTGCGCCTTGGTATGCAGCCTGGATGCCCGGCGGCATGTTGAGGTCCTTTTTGGCCTGGTCGATCGCCGTCACCGCATCGCTCAAAGCCACGCCGGGCGCGAGGTTGAAGGAAAGCGTAATCACCGGAAACTGTCCCTGGTGCGTGATGATCAACGCCCCGGATCCCGCATCCCAATGCGTGAACGCGCTCAAGGGCGCCGACCCCAGGCTGGGGGAGTTTGGAGCCGCGGCGCTCGTCGGCGCAGCGCTTGACGTGGTTCCGCCGCTGGTTGCGCTGGGGGTCGGACTCGTGCTCGATGTCGTGCCGGTGGCGGAAGTGATGCCCGCTGTAGCCGGCGTGATGTAGACATCGTTGAGGTTGGCCGGAGTTTGCTGGAACTTCGGGTCCACCTCGAGAATCACGTGGTACTGGTTGACCTGCGTGAACATGGTGGAGATTTGCCGCTGGCCGAAGGAATCGTAGAGCGTGTTATCGATGGTCGCCGTCGTCAGGCCGAGACGCGACGCCGTATCGCGATCCAAAACCAGCGAGGCGCGCAGCCCCGAGTTCTGCTGGTCGCTGGCCACGTCGCTCAATTGCGGCAACGCCCTGAGCTTCGCCAGCAACTGCGGCGTCCATGTATTGAGTTCATCCGCGTTGGGATCTTCCAGCGTGTATTGGTACTGCGTGCGGCTGACGCGATCGTCCACGGTCAAGTCCTGCACCGGCTGCATGTAAAGCGTGATGCCTGAGACGGCTGCCAGCTTCGGTTGCAGGCGCTGCATGATGTCGGCCACGCCTACCTTTCGCGTAGGGAGGTCTTTCAGATTGATCTGGATGCGCCCGCTGTTGAGCGTGGTGTTGGTTCCGTCCACGCCGATGAACGAAGAGAGACTGTCGACAGCGGGATCATCGAGAATGATTTTGGCCAGGGCCTGCTGGCGTTGCGACATGGCCGGGAAGGAGATATCCTGGTCGGCGTCGGAAACGCCCTGGATGATCCCCGTGTCCTGGACCGGAAAGAGTCCCTTCGGAATTTCAATGTAGAGATAGACGGTAAGCACCAGCGTGCCCAGGGCGATCAGCAGCACCAACGGCTGGACCCGCAGCACGATCTTGAGCGTCGCCCCGTAAAACGAGATGACCGAGTTGAACGCGTTTTCGGACATTTCGTAAAGCCGGCCGTGATGTGCTTTCGCTCGCTCCTTGATCAGCCGCGCGGCGAGCATCGGCGTCAGCGTCAGCGACACCAGCGCCGAGATCAGGATGGTGAAGCTCAGCGTGATCGCAAATTCGCGAAAGAGCCGTCCGACGATATCGCCCATGAAAAGCAGCGGGATCAACACCGCGATGAGCGAGATGGTCAGCGCGACGATGGTGAAACCGATCTGGCCCGCCCCCTTCAACGCCGCCGCCATCGGCTTCTCCCCCTCCTCGATGTAGCGGACGATGTTTTCGATCATCACGATGGCGTCGTCCACCACGAAGCCGGTCGAGATGGTCAGCGCCATGAGCGTGAGGTTGTTGATGCTGAAGCCAAACATGTACATCGCCGCAAACGTGCCGATAAGCGAAAGCGGCACGGCCACTCCCGCGATGAAAGTGGCCGAGAATGTACGCAGGAAGATAAAGATAACCGCGATGACAAGGAAGATGGTGAGCCCGAGCTCGAAAAACACGTCATCCACGGATGCGCGGATGGTCGTGGTACGATCCGTCAAAATATGCACCTGGATCGTGGAGGGCAGCGACTGGCTCAATTTCGGCAACAGCTTTTTGATGCTGTCGACCACGGAGATGATGTTGGCGCCGGGTTGCCGCTGGATGTTGACGATGATGGCCGGGGTGTTGTTCATCCACGCGGCCTGCTTGTTGTTCTCGGTGTCGTCGATCACCTTGGCCACGTCGGATACCCGAACCGGCGCGTTATTGCGGTAGGCCACCACGACGCTGGCGTAATCGCCACTGGTGAGAAGCTGGTCGTTCGCCCCGATCTGGTAAGTCTGGAGCGGCCCGTTAAAACTCCCCTTGGCCTGGTCGGAGCTTGCCGCCGTGATCGCCGTGCGCAGGTCCTCCATGTTGATTCCGTAGGCGGAAAGCGCCGTCGGATTGGCCTGAATTCGCACAGCCGGTTTTTGTCCGCCGACGATGCTCACCAAACCGACGCCGGAGAGCTGCGAGATTTTTTGCGCCATCCGCGTGTCGGCCAAATCCTCGATCTTGGAAAGCGGCAGCGTGTCCGATGTCAGTCCCAGCGTGATGATCGGCGCGTCAGCCGGGTTCGTCTTGCTGTAGATCGGCGGGTTCGGCAGATCGGTCGGCAGGTATGTGCCTGCGGCGTTGATCGCCTGCTGCACCTCCTGCTCCGCGATGTCGATATTGAGGCTGAGATTGAATTGCAGCGTGATGACCGAACTTCCATCCGAGCTGGTCGACGTCATTTGCTGCAACCCGGCCACCTGGCCGAACTGCCGTTCCAACGGGGCTGTGACGGAAGAAGCCATGACTTCCGGGCTCGCGCCGGGATAAAACGTCACGACCTGCATCGTGGGGTAATCCACCTCCGGCAACGCGGAGATTGGCAGTTGCGTGTAGGCGACCCATCCGGCCAGCAAAATGGCGGCCATCAGCAGGGTGGTCGCAACAGGGCGCAGGATAAACGTCCGGGAAGGACTCATGAATTCCTTTTCCGAAATAAACTAGCTACCCGTGCCCGCGGGGGCCGCGGTCGCGCCGCTTTGTGTTTTGCTGTCGTCGCCGGTGGAAAGGATGACCTTACTGCCGCTCGTCAACTTGTCGACGCCGTCGATGACCACAACATCGCCCGCATCCACGCCGCTTTGAATCTCGGCCTTGTCCCCGTTAATGGTGCCAACGGTGACGTTTTTCATGCTCACCGTGGCGTTCTTCGGATCGCTGGCGTCGACGACATAAACAAACGTGCCCTGCGTGCCGTACTGGATGGCCGCGACGGGGATGATGACGACATCTTTTTTCGTCTCAACCGTAAGCTTGGTATTCACAAATTGATTGGGAAAGAGCGCATTGTCCTCGTTCTGAAAGATGGCTTTCAACTTGAGCGTGCCCGTCGCGGAATCGATCTGGTTGTCCGTGGTCAATAAAGTGCCCGTGGCGAGCTTGTTCTTCTGCGCGCGGTCGAAGGCTTCCACTGTCAGCGTCTGGTTGGCTTGCAGCTTGGCCATCACCGCCGGAACATTGTCTTCCGGAATGGTGAAGATCACGGTGATCGGCTGAATCTGCGTGATGACAAGCAGCCCGTTGCTCGACGTCGATTGCACGTAATTGCCCGGATCAACCAGACGCAGTCCCACCCGTCCGCTGATCGGCGCCGTGATGTTGCAGTAGGAAATGTTGAGCTTGGTCGCGTCAATCAGCGCCTGATCGCTGTCAACCGTTCCCTGGTCCTGCTTCACCAGCGATTCCTGCGTGGCCACCGTCTGCTGCGGGATGGAATCCTGCTTCCAAAGAGTCTGGTACCGCTGCAAGTCGATGTTCGCGTTGTCGAGCAGCGCCTGATCGTGTTCCTTTTGCGCGGTGTATTGCGCGAGCTGGGCTTCGTAAGGGCGGGCGTCGATCTGCAACAACAGGTCGCCCTCCTTGACCATCTGCCCTTCCTTAAAAAGGACCTTCATGAGCTGTCCGTTTACGCGGCTTTGGATCGTGTCGGTATACATCGGAGTGACCGCGCCCAACCCGGTCAGGTAGACGCTGATGTCGCCCTTGGCCGCCGTCGCAGGAACGACGCGTATCTTGTCGCTGCCCCCGCCGTGCTTTCCAGCCGCCCCGGTCTTGGCGGATGTGGTCGTCGCCTGCTCCTGGGCTTTTGGCATATAAAGAAAATAGTAGGCACCGGCGGAAGCAATAACCGCGAGGAGAATAACCACAAAGACGATGATCCAAAACCCGATGCCGGAGCCACGCTTCTCGGGTTTGCCGGGAGAAAATCTCGGAGCGCCCTCCGCGCCGTTCGGATGAGGCGCGAGCGGCGCGGGCCGCGGAGTTTTTGGCTCAAACACTTTTTGTGACATAGATAATTTTATCGAAAGAAAAACCCATCACTTTTGCGTCTGGGCCGGCGAACTTTGATCCGGAAGCAGCATCTCGCTCATTCGTTTTTTTCGCTCTTCGTTGGCCTTTCCATAGGCCTCGCGCTGAGCCGGAGTCATCTGCTCCGCGACCTTGCCGTGATAATCGTCGAGGGTGCTGATAACGTCCACACCAAATTGATGCCGCAACTGGTAGAGACGCTCGGTCATCTCCTTCGTCAGCGGCTCGATCCGGCTCTGCTCATCGGGAGTCAGCTGGTAATCCTTGGCGTTTCTCTTGTTGATCCGGTCGGCCATGCTGGCCGGATCGCCCGTCTTTTTCAGGAAATTAGGCAACTTTGAGTCGGTCAGGTCCCATTCGATTATCGCACCCGCCATGGCCCCGATGAAAAAGATGGCGATGAACGCCGCAGTGATTTTACGAGAAGGTAGCATCGTCAGGATTCGCCTTTCAGCTCAAGAGAGCGGTATATTCGCCACTTCAATGATACTCCTTACGCCGGGGTCGAGGTCATTGCGATCCTGAAGTTGCAGTCCAACCGTAATCGTGACCACGGCCGCCAGCGCGGTGAGGGAGGCAAGCAGCGCGCGCCAGCCAATCAGATCGAGTTGCTCCCGCTCTCGTTTTTCCGCCTTCAGCCGCGCAAGCGTGCTCGTGACGAACCCATAGGGGGGCGTGGTTTCACCGGCAAAAGTCGGCGCGCTGCGCAGAAGCAGGCCCTGCCATTTCTCGTCTTCATTTATGCTCATGGTCGTTCCTCGAATTTTTGAATCATCTGGCGAAGCTGGGGGCGAACCCGGAACAGGCGCATTTTAATTTTTGAAATGCTCCAGCCCGTAATATCGGAAATTTCCTGCATGGAACGGCCTTCCAGGTCGACCATAAGAATGAGGCTGCGGTCTTCCGGGGACAGGGAGGAAAGAAGCTTGTCCACCAAGTCGCGCGCACCGATCTCGTCGCTCGCATCGGGCGAACTGCCCGTCAGCCATGCCGCGTCAAAGGCCTCCGATTCTTCCGGTGTCAGATCGGCCCGGCGCACCTCGGGGCGGATTTTCTGGGCGCGCAACCGGTCCAGGCAGGTCGTCAGCGCAAGACGCGAAACCCAATGCGTGATCGGCGCGTCGCCCTTGAACTGATGCAGCCTGGAAAACGTCTTCATCAAAATCTCCTGGACCAAGTCCTTCTCGTCATCCCGCCGGGGAAGATGGGTGCGAACAATCTTGAAAATAACAGGGTAGAGGTGCGCGATGAGTTCTTCTGCGGCGGCTTCATCGCCTTCTTTCCAGCGCTGCACGCAGCCGTCAACATCGATAACCTCATCCATTTTCCCTTAAAGTTAGCCCGCGCCAGCATCAGGCAATAGTTGTTTTGTACCGGAATCATAATTTCTTTTCACTGCTTAAGACGCATCCCCGGCAAGAACAGTCACTTTGAAATCCCCACCTTTCGCCGCTTGCCTGGCTTTGGCGCCCTTGCGAATCACCCATCCGGCGGTAGAATGTCCGATATGCTACGCACTTTCCTTCTGAGCTGCCTCTCCCTTCTCGGCGCCAATGTTCATGCCGATCCCCTTCCCGTGGGCGCTCCGGCACCCCAAGTCAGCGCGATCGACCAGGAAGGCAAGCCGATCCAGTTCGCTGATATTTACGCAAAGGGAATCACCCTCGTCTATTTTTACCCAAAGGCCGACACCCCCGGATGCACGGCGGAAGCCTGCTCGCTGCGCGATTCCTACGATAATTTACATGCCCGCGGTTTGCAGATCATCGGCGTCAGCCGCGATAACGCCGGGGCGCAGAAACAGTTTCAAGATAAATACAAGCTCCCCTTTACCCTCGTGGCAGACACCGACGGCAAAGTCGCCGAAGCCTTCGGCGTTCCGATGATGATGAAAGGCATTATCCCGATCGCCACGCGTCAATCGTTCATCGTGAAGGACGGCAAAATCGCTTGGAACTCGCTCAAAGCGCAGACCAAGGGCAGCGCCGAAGAAGTTCAAAAAGCTCTCGACGGGCTGAAGTAGCCACGTTAGCCAGGTCCACAAGCATTAGTGAGTAGTTGTCGTGCTTGTCTGGCCTGCCGCCTTGGCATCCTGAATTTGCTGGTCGAGCTTCATCTTCTTTGCGAGCTCAATTTCAGCCTGCAATTCCTTCGCGTTCTCGGCATCGGCCTTTGCCCGCGCTTCCGCCGCTGCCTTGGCTTTGACAGGATCGTAATCGAACCTTTTCTGCAACGCGGGCGGCAGCTTGAAAATGGGCACCAGAGCGCCCCCATCCCTGTAAAGAATCGTTATCGCATCATCCTCGACTCGAATGACTTTCACATCTTTGTAGCTTGTCCCATCCGTCGTCGTCCAGTCTTCAGCGAAGCCCGTGGTGATGGAACAGAAAGCGAGAGCAAAAATCAAAATGAAAGCCTTCATATAAGTCCTTTATCATGGAGCGGGCGGTTGATCAATAAGCATCTACACATATTTGAATATTTTATACCCAAACGAACAGCCCTAAGTGAAATGAATATTTATTACACAATGTCATCACCGAAAAGAGGGCCGGGCGGAGGGCCTTTCTTTTCGCGAAGCGCCTGCCGGATTTTCTCCAGCTCTTCGGTGCGATCTTCCGTTTCTTCCCACACATCCTGGCTGACAAAAATCGGCGCTTTGGCCTGGGTCGCAAGCACGATGCAGTCGCTGGGGCGCGCATCGATCTCGATCACCTTCGAGTGAACTTCGTTCTGGGCCTTCAGAATCACCCGGGCAAAATAGGTGTTGCTGCGCAATGCGTTAATCACCACACGCTCCACCTTGATGTCAAAGGCGTTGAAAATATAGCTGATCAATTCGTGCGTCAGAGGGCGCTCATTATGTTCGCCGCGCATCGACATGGCGATGGCGCGTCCGACGCTCGGCTCGACATGAATAACAAAACTTTTTGCTTCATTTCCGATAAAAATGGCCAGCGTGTGTTGATCTGTGGGGAAAATGCCGAATACTTCCACCCGCACGACATCCGTGTTCACAAATAAGAAATAGCACTGCTAGTCATGAATGACAACGACGTAACGGCCTCGTGACACGTTTTTAATCCATGTAGCCGCGCCTGTGTGGGCGTGGTAGGTGAGGGATTACATTGACCACCGCTCTAAGGCCAGCTTTGGCGCTTAGGTCCGATGGAGAACGCCCGCCGGCTTGGCGTCGGCTTTGAATGCATTCAAGTCGCCATCGTAGGCGAGAACGACAACTCCCTGCTCGTTATAAACGGTGAGCGAACTCTGCGACGCCGAGCGTGAGACATGATTCAACGCCGCATCGACACCCGATACGACCAGAAAAAGGGTGATGGTCAGCAAAACGAGAATTGTTAGAAATCTTTGCACGGAGGTGAGAGGCTTTCCAAGATTGCGGCTATTATGCCAGAAATCCGGTCAAAGGGCTAGTAGGATTTGCAGTCCGGCTCGGCGCGCCCAAACCGACCTCCCATGCAGCCCGGCCAGCCTCGACAGCATCGCGGAAGGCGCGGGCCATGCGGGCCGGGTCGCGAGCAGCGGCCAGTGCCGTGTTGACGAGCACTCCATCCGCCCCAAGTTCCATGGCAGCAGCAACATGCGACGGAGCGCCCAGTCCCGCATCGATGATGACTGGAACCGTAGCCTGCTCAATAATGATCTCGATCTGCCCGCGCGTTTCGAGGCCGCGATTCGAGCCAATCGGCGAGCCGAGGGGCATCACCGTGGCCGTCCCGACATCCTGAAGGCGTTTAGCCAGAACGGGATCGGCATTAATATAGGGCAGGACGACAAAGCCCTCTTTCACCAGAATCTCCGCTGCGGCCAGCGTTTCGATGGGATCGGGCAGGAGATAGCGCGGATCGGGATGAATCTCCAGCTTCACCCACTTCGGCAATCCGGCGGCGGCGGCCAGGCGCGCCAGGCGCACGGCCTCACCGGCGTTCATCGCGCCGCTGGTGTTTGGCAGCAAGAGATATTTCTTTGGATCGATGAATTTGAGAATGTCGGCGTAGGGATCGTCCTGGCCCGTGAGATCGGCCCGGCGCAACGCCACCGTGACGATCTCCGTGCCGCTGGCTTCAAGGCACTCGGCCATGGCCTGGTTGGAAGAAAACTTGCCCGTGCCCACGAGCAGCCGTGAGCCAAAAGTGCGTCCCGCGATGGTTAGACCGGTCATAAACTTCTAGTGTAGCGGCGGACTGCGGCCGTCGCACTTAAAAAATCAGAACTCAGTCATCCTGAGCTTGTCGAAGGATGACCTTCCGCCATCTCCTTTCATAAGATTCTATAGACTAGCATCTTAGAACATGCGCATCAAGAAGAAAAAGGCAAATTTCTGCACCTTTCGGAAACGATTTGCTATGCACTCAGAGGGGATGTTATGTGTATTAGCTATCTGTGGGTAAACGCATCTTTTTTATCGTAAGCCTCGCCTTTATCCTTTTCATCCTAGGAGTCGCCGGGTTGGCGGCTATTGCTGCTCTTTTATTTTATGGGAAGGTAGATCTCTTGAATAATCCCGTCGTCGCCCTGCTCAACCAACAGATCTCGGCGTCCAGACCAGCGCCAGCAGGTGAAATGCTAACCGATCAAGGCGCATACGGAACGGAAAACAACTGGCTGGCGGCATATAATGCAGTCGAGATCGCGGACTGGGCCTGGCTCGCCGTGCATCCCGACAAACCCGTGCCCAAGTTTCGTGCTGACGCCAACGTCAATCCGAAGGAGGGCCATGTTCACTTGGAATTCCTGCAATGGAATGGCGACAATCCAGTCAGTTGCGATTTGAATCCCGCTTACGCGTGGGACCCCGCAGGCTATGCGCCCTTCGCCCGGCAACTGCTTGGCGATGCAAAGTCGGCCGACGACAACAGCGCGGACGAAAACGATTTTCTCAACGCGCTACTCACACCAACCGGCAAGACGCTCGCCGAAAAAGACGTCGAACTCTCGCGTCAGCTTCAGGAAAATCCCACATCTGTTGCCGCGCACGAGAAAGCGGCTCTGCTATTGCTCAGTGTCGCAATTCGTGAAAACGCCGGCTTGCTCAACGACACCCGGCGCCTTCTTTGTCGCGCGAGCGCACACTTGGCAGTGGCCCAGGCACTACGCGGCGGCACGCCAACATCATGGACCGGCCGGCTCGCTGACGCCGCAATGCGCACTGTGGCCGGACGGGAAGTCGATGCGATGCAGTCGATCAACGCCCTCGCCGCTGAGAGCAACGTGCCGGCGCCAGTGCAAGTGTGGCTCCGTGCGTTAAAGCTGCGCAACAAGATGGACTGGCGCCTTGAAGCGCCGGATGCGAGCACGCCCCTGCTGCTGAAACTTGCGTGGTTCACGGCAGTCGCGGAGAACTTTGACGATTCCATCGCCGCGAACCGGCTCGAATTGCTCGGCACTCTGGACGAAATTCCAGATTGGGGGCGCACGTTGTTGGGCAGCCCTATGCCGGTTAGCGTCGACGTGGGACACCGGTTCTGCGAATCGACCATCAGCCTGGAAATAAAAGAGCTGACCGAGGTCCTCCAGACCGAAGGCCTCGCGCCCAGCCCCTCGTCTCGTCTGTCCGACCTGATGCACGATCTACCGGGTCACTCGGTCACCGCTGACGATAGGGGCGGCAATGTTTGTCATGTTATTGGTGCCGGCCTTTTCGAAGACATCGCGCGCCGCCACCTGCTGAATGCAGTCGATCGCACCCACTATTGGATGAAATTCGCCTGGGGCGTGCCTGAGGAGGACGCAAAGTTCACCGATCAAATGACGAAACTCTTCCAAGGCGTCCGGCATGAGGAATGGCTGCCGGTCCTACTCATGCAGTCCAACGACCATCCCTTTCCCGCAGCCGATGGCTTGCACGAGGACCTCGCGGAGATTCCACCGCCATTCGCTTTCATACTCAAGTGGCCCGAGGTTGATAGGCACCACCTTGCCACCTACTTCGCCTGGGGCTGTCCCTTTGGCACCGCGTACGATCTCCCACATCGGTGCGGGGTCGTCTACGGCGTCGAGTTCAAACCATGCGATCCAACGTTGAAGGCGCCAAGCTTCGCCGATTTGCTGAAACTCTCACCCGATTCTTACACGGCGGCCTCATGGATCATGCTGATGAAGCTCGACCACCACGAGAAGATGACTATTGGCGAGGAGAAAGCGCTGCTCGGTCCGTTCCTTGATTACGACTCCTTCGCCCTCGTATACTTCCGGCAGTCGGCCGAACAGCAGCCCGACTTTACGGACGACATGAAAGAAGACGTTCTTCGCAAACAGGCCGTGCTTGATCCTGACGAATTTTTTAATCTGGGCGACTTCCTGATGACGCACGGCAAGGCCGACGAGGCCGCCGACGCCTATCGCAAGGGTGCCGCCCAGGGTGTTGACCAGGTTCAATTCGCCAATTCTATCGAACCGCTGGTCCGATATGACTTTGATCACGGCCAGCAGGATGAGGCGCTTTCGATGGCCCAGAAAGCCGCCGGGGTCTATTCCGCAGCCGGTATCGAGACCTACATCTGGTTGCTCTGCAAACTCAATCGCTACGACGAAGCGGAAGACTGGGCCGGACGGGAAGAGGACCGGTATGGCGGCAACGAGAAGGAGCTGCTCTATGCCGGGCACCCCGATCATTATCCCAGCCAATTTGCAGCGGAAATGAAAAGGTTGTTCCCAAACGGGATGGCTTCAGTTTCCCTGGCGAGCTTCAAGGATCCACCGCAACAAGGCTGCGTTTTCCAAACAAGCAGCCCGGAGCTCGAACATGCCGGGCTTCGTGTGGGAGACGTGGTCGTCGCGCTCGATTCGCATCCCGTTTTCAGCGAGGAAACCTACGCATTCGTCCGCGCTATGAGCGATGCTCCGGTAATGGACCTCGTCATCTGGCGAGACGGGAAATACTTCGAAGTCAAGGCCTCCCCGCCGAATCGCCGCTTTGGAAATAACATTGTCGATTATCATTCGTAAAGCCGAGTGGAGGGTCGAGCGGATACGATGTTATGGTACGACCTAATGGGGTTGAAACGATGATCGTTTAACCATTGAAAGGAGGTGGCCTGACCTGCACTTAAAACTATTTTTCGCTATACTTATTCAGGAGCGTTTTGATGACTTCTGGTGCTCCCTCTTTCGAATAGGTCGCAGTAATACAGTCTGCTCCTACATCGGGATGTGAATTTTTTGCTGCCTGGATGAGATAGACAGCTTTTTCAAAAGGCAAGCCTTCGACACCCAAATTCATCGGAATTTCACTGGAAAAAAACTTTTTTTCGTCGTCTGTTGTAGCTGACGATTTTAGAACGTATGAGCGATCACGGGTATTAAAGCAGGCAAACTTTACGCATTCAGGGCAACCGATTAAAACGAAGACACCTTGCTGGCCTTGATGAGTTCCGATCCACTCGATTTGTGTCTGTCCAGAAGCGGGCGATAGATGATGGGAATACCATAATAGCTCAGTAACTTCCTGAGATCCGGGAGAAACACTTTTTGTCGTATCCTGCCCTAAGAGAACCGACGGAAGGTAACCCGTGGCTAGCGCAAAAGTGAGGATCAAAAACTTGTTCATACACATTATCATGCCCAAAAATATCAATGCCGGTCAAGTAAAAGCTCGGTGTGGCTCGATTAAGCGACGTGCCTTAAAGCGAACGCGGATGGGACGAATGATAGAAAAAGAAGTTACGCCTTGAAGCTAATCGCCGATTGCAGAAAATAATTGGAGAGCCAAAAGTACATCTGATCCAATCCAGCTATTTGGCCTTAAGTTTTCTCAGTAGACCGCGAATTGGCGAGAAGCTGGTTGATCATGAGTTCGACCGCTTGTTTATTCAATAGTCCAGGATTTATTGCGATTATAGTGCCGTTGCGGTCGATAACATAGGTGATGGGAATACCATAAACTGCGCCATATTGTTCGGATAATTCCTCTGTCCCCATAACAATAGGATAATTGATGCCAATTTTCCTTGTAAAGGCCAGAACTCCGCTTGGGGATAGCGAATCGACCGAAATGCCGACGACTATGGCGCCCTTGTGACTAAACTCTCGCTGCAAGTGGATAAGGTCGGGGAGTTCCGCCTTGCAAGGCGGGCACCATGTAGCCCAAAAATTGAGCACCACCACCTTTCCTTTGAAATCGGAAAGCTGAACGCTTTTACCATTGAGATCTCGAAGCTGCCACTTGGCCGCCAAGGTAGGCTGGACGCGAATGAGATTCATGCCCATCCCAACGTCGTCAAAGTTGATAAGCTGGCCTTTGAGATCCCGGAGTTGGAATTTGCCCGTAGGGGCATCAGGCTTTTCTGAAGCGCCAAGTCTGAAGGAATTGGCTATCAGCATCCCTCCAACTCCAAAGAGGAGAGCAAGACCGCAAATCAAAATACTGGAATTTAATCGTTTATTCGTACGAGGCTCCTGTGAAATCGCCCATTCAACTATGACGTGTGCAATTCTGCGCAAGTTTGAACCATTAACAGGATCCACTCAAGAGCAATCAACTGAGTACCTATTCGATGGTGAAGTAATTTACGCCTACTTTGAATTGATTTTAGCAATCAAGGCTGCGTAATCCGATTCAGAAAGAACAGCGTGATCCCAGTCGCTTCCCAGAATTTTGAGCTGTTCACGGGCGACATCCAGATGACCTCCGTCCGCAGCACGCTTAGCAAAATTTGTACGATAGAGAATAGAGTTGGGATAACGATTTAGGTAATCGCGGTAGGTCTTCTCGACTAGCGTCCAAATTTCAGGACGCGCATAAAGAGACTAATCTCCGTCGCCCGATTCCGCTATACTCATCGGCAAAATCATGGGAAGTTTATCCGCCCAATTCCCGGTTTGGAGATCACGGTGGCCCAGTCGGTGGCCCCGGCACGGCGGTGAGTCCGTCGTAAGAACATTTCAATCCAGAAATAAATGAAGCATTGATGACCTCTCCCGTGCTGGCTTTGTACTTACCTATTGTTTTGTTTGCCCTGTCTGTCACAAATAAATTGTCGCCAGACACCGTAAGCGCATTTGGAGTGTTCAAATCCATGATATACGGACGATGGGTCACGCCCATGGAGGGACCTGCGTCCAGGTTGAACTTGTCAATTCCATCTCTGATTAGAAGCCACAGATAGCGTCCGGACAGAAAAAGACAGGATGGGTTCGGTGCATACTTCACGAACGTTTGTTCAATCGCTGCTCCGCTGGTGGTATCGAATTCGCCCACAGCTCCGAGACCACCAGTACCATTGACCACAAACAATTTGTTGCCGGACACGCCAACTCCCACAGGGCTCACCAATTTGGAAACGAGCGAATCATTAATTGCCGCTCCCGTGGTCGCATCATATTTGCCCACCAGTCCAGTGCCGTCACCAACCAGACTGCATACATACAAATCGTTTCCTGATACCGCCAGGCCCTGTGCGCTTGTCACTCCTGTGACGAGTGAATCGTTAATCGTCGCCCCCGTGGTCGCGTCATATTTACCCACCCTGCCGTAGAAAAGATCGGTGATAAACAAGTTTCCTCCGGCGTAGGTGATGGCACAGGGAGCCACTAATCCTGAAACAAGGGATGCATTCATCAGCGCACCGGTATCGGCATTGTATTCCTTGATCGTGTGCTTCTCATCATCGATGGCGTAGAGCTGGGCTTGCGCGGGCGCTACATAAATCCAAATCGACAGGGCCGCTAAAATGGCTTTTACGGGCTGGCTCATAGTGTTTCCTTGATGTTCTTGTCGGACAGCCTCTATTTATTAAGGCCCAAATCGGTGATGATGGCGGCATGGTCCGCTTCGGGAACGATCGAGCGGTCCCAATTGTCACCGAGTATCTTGAACTGCTCCCGCGCGATATCCTTATGGCCGCCATCATAGGCGTGCTTGGCAAAATAGGTGCGGTAATTCACGCTGTCGGGATAGCGGCTCAGAAATTCGCGGTAAACTTTTTCCAGTGGTTGCCAGATGTCGTCGCGACTGTAGAGGGTCGGATCTTGGTCCGAAGCCTCGGCAATGCCCGTCGGGAAAATCATGGGGATGTTCGCCGCCCAATTCCCGGTTTTCACACACTCGTTTCCAAAGCTTATAATATCCTCCACTGAACCGTACCAGCGCGGTTGAAGATACCACTCCTTGGCTTTATAAGCGGCATAGTCGTCGGGATTAGCCTTGATGGCACGTTGGAACCATATCTCCATCTGATCCCTACCCTTTCCCTGGCCGAGCTCCACGTCGATCATGGCACGGGCCATTTCACCCTCGGCTGGATATTTTGCGTAGGCGGTTTCCAGAATATCGTCCGCCTTGGCCAGGCACTCCGTGAATTTCTGACTGCCTTGGTCGGTCACGGTGTTGGCCCAACCGGACCCCCTGGCGCACCAGGCCGCATTGACGAAATATTGGCCGTCAAGGGCCAGCTTCACCGGGTTGGTCGGATCGTTTTCGTTGAAAATCTCGTCGATCTCCGCAATGGCAAGATTGAGCAACTTTTCATCATTCTGGCAGACGCCAAGCAAATGGGCTCCCGCGCTATAAAGTTGTTCGTGAGAAAATTTGCTCTTGAACATGTGGCGATAGCCGTCACCCCAGGCTATGAACAGATACGGAGCCGACCGAAAACTGTTGCCGTTTGGATCGCCGTTCGACTCCGTCTTGTAGTTGACGAGGTTTCCCAGCGCCGTCGCGCAGCCCTGCATCTTAAGCTCGAAGGGATAGGCTGTCTGGACGAGTCGGAGCGTGGCAAAATTGGTGTATTGCGCATCACTGTCCGCCGATGAGTGGGAAGAGACAAGCCTACTCTCCACGAGTAACATATTGACACTCCAGTCGATTATGGCCCTGGTCATAAGGTGCTCGGCAATGCGAGAACCCTGCGACCAGAGGCCCTCACCATAGGGATCACCCCAGACCCAAAGATAAGCCTGGATGCCCATGAATACCTTGATCTCATCATCGACGGGCACCTGCGGATGGGCTTTCACAAAAGCGGCCAAGCTATCGTCACGAATTTGGCGATAGGTATCCTGATAGTTCTTCATTCGCGCCGCCATGGCATCGATATTCGGGAGAGGCGGGGCTGTGGTCCCGGGCTGCTTATCATCTGCGAAGGAGGGCATGGAACTTAAAATGAAAAGAACGATTGCCACCGCACCTAGGTGAAGAGCGCCGCCCGTGATCAAAGATAGCCTCAACATTGTCATAGAGTTTAGCGAAGCATTGTTTCTGAAAAAAGAACGATATTGGCGGGGTCCTACTTTGTCAGCTTGGGCACAATACGATCCATCAACTTGTCCGCCGCCTTTTCGAGGGCGTCCTTGCCGGCGGTGCGGGCTCCCACCGCGACAGCGATCTGAGTTTCGCGATCTGCCCAGATCACAGCCTGAGGAGTGTTGCGCGTGAGTTTGATCTCGATCCGTCCGCGTCCGGAGACCAGGTTGCCGTGAAAAGCTCCCAGTTCGCTGAAGGCCTCGCCGGTGATGGCGATATCGGCCGACTTGTGGCTTTGGTCCGGGTCAATGACCTGGAATCCGAGTTGCTGCAACAGCATCGTTATCTCCGTCTGCGCCGCGGGATCAATCGTCTCCGACGTGTAATCCCGCTCCGTGATCTTGACGCTCACCGTTGGCAGCGGAGTCGGGCCCAAAAGGCCGCGCAGTCGTTTCAACCGCTGCTCGGGAGTTTCCTGTACAGCGAGCAACACGTTGCGGTGCAATCCAATGACGCTATCGATCTTGGCCGCGAGGTCCTGGGCCGCCTGGGGAAGATTATTGAGACTGTCGAGAGTGGAGGTGACGCCGTAAACGCGGCTCGTTTCCGTACTAATGATTTTTGCGACGAGAATGAACTGGTTGCCCGCGGCGAAGAGCCGTCCGGTCACCAAAACCTTCGCCCCAGTCAAAGAACCGATCTTGGCGGCGGTATCGGAGGAAACGAGGCCCGACGCTCCCAGTTCCTGTTCGCTCAAGACCTTGTTTACTTCCTCACGTTCAACCATGATTGCATTTTGGCTGGTCGACAAATCGGCTTCGAGCAGCGTGGCCACGTCGGCACCCTGCTTTTGGATCAAGTCATCCGAGCTTTGAAAGTTGAGCACGGCGGTGGGCAAAGGTTGATCCGTTGCATCCTGCGCTGCTGCGGCGACAGGCGCGGTCGCGGTCGCGGCCGGCGTTGCCGGAGTCGCCGGAGTCGCCGGAGTTTGCGCCGCTACGGGCGCGAGGGCCAGTGCTGCTGGCAGAAGGATGGAGACAAGGCGGATGTTCATAAATGGACGCTTGGGTTGATGGATGAGGGCGGGGCGATTAGAAGATGAATGATTTTGATGAGCGCGAGCTGGGCGCGGGGGTCGTCGTTGAGATTATCGAGCAGTGGCAAAGTCACACGGATAAAAACGGCATCGGGCGCCTGCTCGGCGTAGACCCCCGCAGGCAGGGATTGATCAGGAGCGAAGACGGCCATGCGGACGCGCTGCCTGATTTCCTGCGTGATCGAGTAGGACTCTTCGTGGGCTGCCTCGCCGAAATAGATCCGGTTGGGCTCGAACTGATCGGGCAGATCTATTCCGCTGACATCATAGGGAATCTTGGCCAGGGCCAGGAAGCTCTGGAGCTTGCGCCCCGCTCCGAAGAGCACGGCCGGAATCGTACCGTCGGTTCTCGGCTTCAGCAGGTCCTCCAACTCTTTCGTGATGCTGGCCGGATAAACCTCTAAGCGAAGATCGCCCACCTGAACCGGAACCGTGGTTGATGAGCGGGAAACCAGTGAAAATCGGACAAGGGTTTCCGCACGCTTTTGCACATTCGGAAATTTGATTGAGATGCGCAGAGTCTGGGGTCCCTTGCCGTCCAGGGTGACTGCGTCTTGCACATGAATACCCCTCGCCAGGGGCAGTGCCAACTCGCCGGAAGTCTGAAAGAGATCGGCCACGAGATCGCCGGACGAGGGCGCGGCATTGTCGATCTCCAAATCGAGCGTCTGGGCGCGATTTCCGAAAACCGCATGCAGCAGCGGCGCCGGCTCCGTACGCCCCGGAAAATCAGCCAGTCGCACCGACGCAGCGCCGAAGCCGCATGCGGCGGACAAGAGCAGCAGCCCTCCGCAGCAGGCGAAAAGGCGGGATTCCCTGCTCATAGCGACGCCTCCAGCATTTGCGCCCGCACCGAGTAGCCTGCGACGACCGGATGATTGGAGCTTAGCCAAACTTGATTTTCCGCCTCGAGAATGACGCCTCCGCCCGCAGCCGCCAAAATATCAAAGCAGTTGTGCTTCCCGCCGAGGGCCAGACAAATGCGATGTCCGCTGTAACTGAGCACCTTGATGGAGTCTTCTCCCCGTTTGAAGACCACCACCACGGGCTGGTCCGAGCCGACCGTGGAACTTTGCGCGATGGAGAGCTCGACCTTCCCGTTCTCCACCACCACGGCATCGACCTGATTGGGAAAGAGCTGCTGCATTTGCCGCAAGATCTGCCGGTCACCGGCGATGTCTTCCGCCTGGGACGAAGTTCGTGGATACACCAATGCCAGCATCGATACGAGTGCCACCATGACCAGCGCATATCGCCAACGCCAAAGCGATCCGCTCGTTTCGTTCTGCGCGGGTTCACCGGGACCGGGTAGCTGAAGGGCAAGCAGAGCCCGATGCCGCGCCCGGGCCCGGGCTGAATCCGAAGGCGCAGGTATCGGCCAACGGTTCAAGATTTCGCGAAGGCGGACGTCGTTCATGGCCCTTCTCCCTTCGCGAAAGTGAGCAGCTTGCGCAAAGCGCGCTTGGCCCGGAAAATTCGCCAGGAGACGGTCGTTTCTGCGCAGCCCATGACCGCAGCCGCTTCGCGATGATTCATGCCGTCGAGGTAAACCAAGGCCATCGCTTCACGCATTTCGGGTGGAAGTTTTCGCAAGGCCTCGTGGACCTCGTCATAATTCTTTGGCTGCTGCGGTGGGAGCGACTCCATTCCGGCGGCCAGCTCAGTCAGGCGCTCCTTGTCCCGTGCCGTCCGACGCCCCCGATCGATGGTCAAGTTGTGGGCGATACGGTAGAGCCAATTCTTGAAGGAGGCGGTGGCGTGATAGCCCGCCAGCCCGCGCGCCGCGCGGATAAAGGTCTCCTGGGCAATGTCATCCGCCTCGGTTTCAACGAGGCAAACCCGGTAGGCGAAAGCGTGGATCATGTCGTAGTAGCGGTCGAACAGAACTTCAAACGACCGGGCATCACCGGATCGGGCGTTGTCAACCAATGCTTCATCCGGCAAATCCCCTTTGTCCAAGTTCATTCGATCTTTGTAGGTAAAGACGACGCTCCACGCCCGATCCTTGGAGATTTTTTAGTCATGGGCATAGGGGTCGGACGGAGTGACTGGCACAGGCCTAACTGTAGGAGCAATTGGAGTGGAGGGCGGCGGCGGGGGTGTCGTGCCGGGTGCGACCATGGGAGCAGTCGGGGTAGTCTGGGGTGGCATGGCGGGCGGGGTGACAAGTGCAGGCGGGGCAACAGCGGCCGGTGCCTTGGGTTCGGTGGCCCGGACGGTTGCGGCAGGGCTGGCGGCGGTTTGAACCGATCCTCCAGAGAATGGCGCTCGATAGGCGTCGATTGCACTCCAGGGGACCACCCAGAATCCTCCCAGTTCCATCTCCTGCACGATGATCAATCCGTAATCCGTAGTTTGCAGGCTCTGATAGTCATGTATGACTGATTGCGCTCCCAGCAGCTTCGGGTCTCGAATGTCCTTCGCCTGGAATCTCAAGGGGATTTTGACGCCGCCCTTTTGTCCCTTCGCAAAATAATAGACGCAGGCCTGAAAACCATCTTGGGTGGCGTTCCGCACATTACAGTAAAGGCATAGGTCATCGCCATGCATGACGGCGCTGGCCTGCCAGAGCATATCTGGCGGTATCTTGGTGATTTCCCCGGGGATGTCCCAGCGTGCCATTGGGTCGCCGTTGGCTGGAGCCCGATTGGGATTGGTCAGGAGTACCTCGCTCTCCGTTCCGTTCATGAGAACAATCTGTGCAAAACCATGATCATCGAAGCCTTTTCCAACCAAAGCTCCTCCCGAGCCCACTTTGACATCGCACCACATCGGGTCCGTTGTGACCGGAGCCCAGTCATTTTTCCCTGCGGGCGTGCCATAAACCTGAAAGTGGGGCGAGTCGGCATCGACCGCGAGCCTCAGTCCGGCCGGAGAACTCCATAGATCGAGCGGGTATCCCAAGGGTTTGCCATCGAGGTTGCTTTGTGGCGGAACCCGACGGGTGCTGACGAGATTCTCGATGCCTCCATCCGGCAAAGAGACGTGGATCAGGCCCGAAATAGCCGACGCTGCTCCTGTGCCCTTATCCTGATAGTTTTTTAGTTCTGTTTCAGCATCATAGGCCAGGTAAAGTTGCTGATCCACCCAGCAAGGCTTGTAATTGGAAGGTGGCACCTCCAGCCGGCGCCAGCTGTTATCGGCGCGGGCACAGAGCATGGCGTGGCCGAATACCGCCGCGACTAGAAATTGTGGCGTCACCTCAAGGGCGACCCCGCCAGGACTACCAACGTGATCGCTGATCAGTTGATCCGGAATGGTAAAGGTCGAGACGGTTTGAAGTGTGGAAGGGTCGACGCATCGAATGTGCCTGCCCCCGAACATAAAAAACCAGACCCTGTTCTCCGCTGTCGTCACGCCTACGGGATAGACCATTGAATTCGGGTCACCTTCCGTCCCGTCTTGGACGGGCCAATGTTGATCGACAGTAAGAAAATCTTCCCGGGGGCTTTCAGGAGTTGCCCCGGCATAGACGACCAGAGCTCTTCGCACATCATCCAAGGCCTTGACCAACTCCGCATCCTGCGGAACCTGCGTCAGGTACCATTGACGATAAGCATCAAGGCTGGCGAGAATTCTTCCCGCCATGTCGGGGGGCGCCTCCCGATAGAGCACCGGCATCCATTTGATCCACTCCGGAGCGACAGCCGCCTTTTGTTTTAGCAACGCTTCCCCCAAATCGCGAAGCCGGTTGAGATTGCTTTTGTCCTTGGGGTAAAGGATGTCCGAATACAAGGGATAACTCAATCCGACCATGAAATCGTTCCCGCGAGGCCCGGCAACGCATGGCTGGTTTTGCTCCAGAAGGGCAATAAGTCTTGCGCCATCTGCAGCGGCATTTTCATTGGGTATGCCTAAAGTGTAAGCGGGACTCGATTCAAATTTCAACGCATCGGCTTGCAGGACCGGATCGGGTGACGTACGCAACTCCTTCAGAAAATCGTCCCAGACTGCCAGGACCTTGGCCTCAGGACGATCATCCCATGCGATTATTCTGGGTGATCCCACGTACCAGATCCCCATGTTGGCGATGCGCGGGTCGTTCGTCGGATTCGCGGCTTTCAACTGCTCTTCCGAAGGGAGATACGCGGGATGCAACGAAAAATAGAACGTTATGAATAATTCCGTCCGGATGAACGCGCCATCCGTCTTGCGGTTTAGCAAATCACGATAATAGGCAACGGTCGCCTCCGGCGTTTCGTGCCAGTAGGGGGCATAGCGAACCTCGTACTTCAGAAGCGTGTCGTGCGCGTCCGACGGCTTGGCCGGCGGCAGCGTATCCATCTGCGCGATGAGATTTTGCACGGCTTGTCGCAGCGCAGTCGTCTCGTCTCCATGATTTTGTTCAAATCCTTTTTGGTAGGCGAACCGTAAAAGACGCAGGCAATTGTCGAGCGCCGGCAGGCACACCGTTACAGGATCTTCCAGGCTGCCCGGCTGTCCGGAAAAATTTTGGTTCCCCTTCAAATAACGAAGGGCCAAATCTGCTGCCGTCGTTCCCGACTTGACCCGGCTTGGCAGCGATTCAGGGTCCATCTTCGGGGCGGCCGGATCATAGATCGACTCGGCATTCGGTGGCTCGTTGGTGTAGGCGAGCGATGCGTAAGCCCTGATCTGTAAACAATGCGTTGCCGGAGAGTCATCTCCCAGCGCCAAGGCCGATTCAATCGCCTCCGCGCCTTCGTCATAAAGGTGGTTGTCCAGGCACCACTTTCCGAGTTCCGCATAATGGCCCGCTTCCGCAGACGGGTTCCAGGCATCTTGAGAAATCGGGTGATTCCGAATTTTGTCCGCCAAACGTCCAACTAGAGCAGGCAGGTTATTGGCGGTATCTGTATCCGAGATGGAAACCTCCGCTCCCTGCGGTGGTCGCATCCGCAAGGTCACCACGACGTGTTTGTCTTCCCACTTCATGCTTCCATCAATGAGACTGCTCCCCGTCCAGAATGGCGCAGGCTCTTGCGCGGTGATCGACTTCTCGAAGACCGCATCATTGAGCCGCCACCGTTCCAGCACCATGGTGTCCGGCTCGGCACTGAGCCGGCTCGCCAGCATAACGTTGATGCTCCGCTCAATCTCCCGGGTCTCCGGCGCATCGACTTCAAAACGCAGCCCCAGCAGCGATAACGCGGTTATCTTGCCCTTTTGGATTGCCGCCAACTTCGACCAGTAAGGCGTAAATTCCTTCACCAGCGCCTGGGCTTGTACCTGCGGATCGGCACTATCAGGCAAAGCGACCTCGCGTAAAACTACGCCGGGCTGAACCGCCACCAGTCGGGCAAAAATGCCGACCTTCCCATCCTGCTTCACTGCGCGCAGGAGCACCAGGCCATCCGCCGGCAATACTCGCACGCTAGAAAAATCATTCGAACTTAGCACCGACTGTAACGCCTGCTCCTGTCCCAGCTTGTCCAGGTCCGCCCGCTCCAGAACGGTAAGTTCGGGCTCGGTGGAAAGTTGCACCGTCGTAGCATCGATCAAATTCGCCAGGGAAGGATCTCCCGCAACAGCAACCCGCGCCGATTGCGCCAAAGCATCGCCCGCTACCACCAGCCAAAGCACGCAAGCCGTGCTCAATAGAAAGTGAATGCCTTTGTTCTTCATGGTTTTGGGAATTCTCCTCTTCTAACACTGTCTTATGCGAGATAAAGACGGATATAATCTTCGAATCCTTGGTTTATCTTCATCACTGATGCTGTGTTACCCTCTCCTGCTACTAATAAGCGATAATCCTCGCGGCTAGCGAAAAGTGGGCGGGCATAATTAAGAATGCAAGCGGCCCGTCCGAAACGTGTCTTACCTATCACCTTTAGTCTGGGGTAACCCCCGGCGGAACACGCCAACTAGTCCTCATGTAAATGGCGCAGCCGTGCCTGCGGCACCGCTGCGGGGTTGGGTGGGGGCTATGCGCCCGCGACCGGGTCGGACTGCGGCCCCTTGCTCCCCGCCGCACCCGACCCCGTCGCTATGGAGACGCATTGGCTCGGTTGAGAAAGCGCTGACCCCTAAATTGGATATGAGCGCCAAATTCGCGGGCAAATTCTTGCTGGAGACGCGAGGCCCACTGGCGGGAAACGCCATGTTCCCTTGCGCACCAAGCCGCCGAGGGGTGTTTGCAGGGCAGCATTTGAGGGCACATGGACAAGGTGACGAGATCGTGGCGCAAAGCCCGTTGCTTGGCCTTTCCCCGCGTAGCCCATTCCTTGATGCGAGTCATCCCATGGCCCGCGATGGTAAATGGCGAGAGTTGTTCATTGGCCGGACGGTCGAGCTTCTCTGCCGGGTCATCGTAGTAAGCACCGGGCGGTGCATGGTGCGGCCCAATCATGCGATGGTTCCTTTCCGCACAACTTGCCGTAAACG
>Ga0302319_10002491_pt1 | contig 39664 bp, 31 predicted proteins | sample Bog_T0_2_FD_203319 | JGI IMG/M metagenome (GOLD analysis project Ga0302319, IMG submission 203319) | Peat permafrost microbial communities from Stordalen Mire near Abisko, Sweden - Bog_T0_2 | ecosystem: Environmental > Terrestrial > Soil > Wetlands > Peat | place: Sweden: Abisko, Stordalen Mire... | reverse complement strand
ACCTATGCCGGCGGACGCATTCCCGGCGGATTCATCAAGCGTGAAGGTCGGCCCAGCGAGAAGGAAGTTCTCACCTGCCGCCAGATCGACCGCCCCATCCGCCCCTTGTTCCCGGCTGGCTTCCGTAACGAGACCCAGGTAATTGCCCTGGTCCTGTCCGCCGACAAGGAAAACGATCCGGACGTAGTCGGCATCAACGCCGCCGCCACCGCCCTGGCTCTGTCGGACATCCCGTTCAGCGCAACGGTTGGCGCGGTGCGCGTGGGCCGAGTGAATGGCGAATTCGTCATCAACCCGACCTATGCCGAGCGCGCCGAAACCACGGTGAACATCATGGTTGTCGGTCACAAGGACGGCATTGTGATGATCGAATCGGGCGCCAAGGAAGAGACCGAAGACGTCATCCTGGCCGCGATCGAGTTTGCACATACCGAGATCAAGAAGATTGTCGCCGCCATCGACGAACTGGTTGCGGTAGCCGGCAAGAAGAAGCGGGCATTTACCGCACCGGTGACCGACGAAACCTACTACGAAGAGTTGAAGGCCAAGATCGGCGATCGCCTCAAGGACGCTCTCGACACCAAGAAGTACGCCAAGACCGACAGCTATGCAATGGTCAAGAAGATCAAGGACGAACTCGTCGCCGACCTTCCAGCCGACGATCCGAACGCCAAAAAGAAGCTTTCCACCTACTACGAACTGCTGCGCGAGCGCACCTTCCGCGAGCAGGTGACCAAGGAGCGCATTCGCCCCGATCGTCGCGCTTTCGACGAGATTCGCGAAATCACCATCGAGACCAAGGTTCTGCCCCGCGTACACGGCTCAGCCCTGTTCACACGTGGCGAGACGCAGGCACTGGTCACGGCAACTTTGGGCACCCAGGACGATGGGCAGCGGTTGGAGAGCTATGAGGGCGAAAAGAAGAAGCCCTTCATGCTTCACTACAACTTCCCGCCGTTTTCCGTTGGTGAAACAGGACGTATGACGGGCACGGGCCGTCGCGAGATTGGCCACGGCGCACTTGCCGAGCGGGCAATCACCGCGGTTTTGCCCAGTGCTGAAGAGTCGCCTTACACCATCCGCATCGTCTCCGACATTCTGGAGTCGAATGGTTCTTCGTCCATGGCTTCGGTCTGCGGTGCCAGCCTTGCCCTTTATGACGCGGGTATCCAATTGAAGGGTTCCGTTGCCGGTGTGGCGATGGGCCTGGTGAAGGAGGGCGACGACTATGCCATCCTGAGCGACATTGCCGGCGCGGAAGATCATTACGGCGATATGGACTTCAAGGTGGCCGGTACCCGCAAGGGCATTACGGCACTGCAGATGGACATCAAGATCGGCGGATTGACCCGCGAGATTCTTGAGCAGGCGATGGCGCAGGCCAAGCGCGGCCGTATCTTCCTGCTGGACAAGATGGACGCAGTTCTGGACGGACCTCGCACCGAGCGTTCTGCCTATGCACCGCGCATCGAGACGGTCATGATTCCGACCGACAAGATCCGCGACCTGATCGGCAAGGGTGGCGCCACGATTCGCGGCATCATCGAGCAGACCGGGGCCAAGATCGACGTGGACGATACCGGCCGCGTGAGCGTTGCCTCCAGTGACGCCGAGGGCCTGAAGAAGGCTCTGGAAATCATTGGCAACATCACCGCTGTTCCTGAGATCGGCAAAGTTTACCTGGGCAAGGTTGTTCGCCTGGCGGAATTCGGCGCGTTTGTCGAGCTTTTCCCCGGAACCGACGGCCTGCTGCACATCTCCGAAATCGCAGAGCATCGCGTGAAGGAAGTGAAGGACGAACTGCGCGAAGGCGACCAGGTGATGGTCAAGGTTCTGGCCATCGAGGGCAACCGCATCAAGCTCAGCCGCAAGGCGCTCATCAAGGAGCAGAAGGCCAAGCTGGCCCAGTCTGCCCCTCAGGAGCCGGAAGCGGAAGAGGGCGGTTCCTTTGAAGCTGCCGCTGAACCGGCCGCACCAGTTGCGCCGGCGCGGCCTCGTCACGAGTTCGACGAGCGTCAGCCGAAGTCAAACCAGAGCACTATTCTCATCGAAGGCGGAGACGACTTCGAGGAAGAGGCTGGCGAGGAGTTTGACGAGGAGAACGAGCCCAACTTCAACCGCATTGAAGGCGCGCCGGTCCCAGTGGGTCAGGCAGTGCCGGCAGGCGGCGGACGTCCCCCGATGGGCAACAACAACAATCGCCGCCGTCGTCGCCGCCGTCCGGGTGGCCCTAGTGGTGGTGGCGGTGGTCGCGGTCCAGGCAGCGGTGGCGGCCAGGCATAAGCGACAAGCTGACGAGTAAGACAGAAAGGCCCGGACGCGATGTCCGGGCCTTTTTGTGTGCGTTATCGAGTTCGAGCGGAAATGTGGCTGCTAATCCATCAGTTGCAGATCTGTTTGCTTGGCCGGATCGATCCGTGGAAGGCCGCGGAGGTTGCGATCCTGCTCACGATTGGACCGCGAACTGTTTTTGGAATCGTACATGCGCAAGTCGGCGGCAATGCAGAGCGACTCCATTTCGCGGGCATCTTCAGGGAACACGGCAACGCCAACGCTGGCGCCGATACGAACGGTTTGCTCACCCAGATCGAGGGGTTCCTTGAGCAGGTCGATGAGAGACCGTCCGACAAGCATGGCATCTTCGCGGCAGGTGGGTTCTTCAAGAATGACTGAGAACTCATCGCCGCCGGTGCGGGCCACGGTGTCAGAGCGACGAACGCGAGCGGAAAACAGGGTTGCGACGCGCTGCAGAACCAGGTCGCCTACATGGTGGCCATGGGAATCGTTGACCTGTTTGAAGCGGTCGAGGTCGATGATCAGCAAGGCGGTCTGGGCTTCAAAGCGGCGAGCGCGCTCCAGAGCGCTGGCCAGCCGGTCCTGATAAAGCCTGCGATTTGGCAGCCCGGTGAGAGGATCGTGCAGCGCCAGATGCTGGTTGTGTTCAATCTGGTCCTCAAGCACCAGCAAGATCATGCCAATGGCAACCAGGTATTTTGGCAGGTTCCAGACTTCGCCTTCCACCAGGATTTTGGGAAAGAAGGCCGGCATCAGCGGAGAAACGAGGAAGACGGAAGCCCAAGCCAGAAATCCAGCGATGGTGATGAAAGCGCCGGCTGTGGCCCGCCGATAGGCGAACCAGAAATGGACGCAGCAGCCAAGGTAGACAGTGAACAGCACCGCATTGAGTGCAATGTCGGGCCCGTTGCCTGGGCGCTGCTGAAAGACGAGAAGAAACACCGACAGTGTGGAATAAATACCAATCAACGTCCAGCGCAGCGGGCTATCAAATCCCTTGACGGTGGAAAGTGCGATCGCGAGCGGCAGGAAGCCAAACAGCGGAGCGGCAACGTCGAGTGTCCAACCCGGAACACCATCGATGTTGAGCAGGGCGATGTACAGGGTGTTGACGATCAGCAGACCCGCGAGGATCGCGCGACTGGAACTCTCTTCGCGGTAGGGCACGGAGGCGTACATGAACAGGAGTCCCGCCCAGGTAAGGGCCGACATGCCGATGATTCCTGACAGGATACCGATGGGGCCAGGGATCGTGAGAAACAAAAGAGCGACAAAGTGGACGGCAATCATCAGCCAGCCGGTCAGCCATAATTTGGAGACGTGGGTTTGATTGCGCCTGGCAACTGAGGCAAATGCGCCGGCCAATAGCCCGACCGCCGCTAAATCCGGTAGCACAGTCCAGTTAATCAAGCACGCCTCGGCAACATACAATGGTTCACTTAATAGAATCGAACATTTCCAGTCATTTTCTATAACTCTTTTGTAGCATCTGAAACACCAACGGGTACACTTGGGTAACGCTGCGGTTTGGTTTCAGTTAAAGCGTAATTGTTTGGGTAACCGGGCAACCGATTTCCCCACATCAGGGTGCAAGGTCCATTAGACTCGAAAACGATGGCAGCCAGTTTGTACATTGTCGTAGAAGGGGACGACCCGGGGTACGACATCTTTGTGAACGGCCAGGCGCTGGCCAGGAACGAGGATGCCCTGGAGCAGTTGGCGGCGCGGCTCCACGTGACTCCGCTGCTTGAGTTCTTTTCCGCAGACGAAAACTCGATGGCGTTGCTGTTGGAGCAGGGCGTGGCAAGCCCGGAGTGGGCGCGGCATCTGCCCCAGCCACAATGGTATGACGCTCCCGATGGACTCAAGACGGTTTCCAGCCTGATTGAGTTCCTTGAGGCAAATCCGGCAGCGTTGGGGTCTGAGACGCAGCCGGCTCTGACCGAACTTCATGAGTACGAGCGAGTGTTGCGCAAGACTGCGCTTTATGGCTTGCATTGGCACATCGCGGTCAGCTGGCGATAGGGAACCGACCGGCGGCGCCATTCCGAATTCGATTAGGGCCTGTTAACACTGCCTTAGGCGGTGGCGACGTGAGCCAATTTTGCCGAGATCAGGCCGCGAGAAGAGAACTGTGACTGGTTACTGACGTGACTAGCAACGCGGAAATGCGGCAAATTGACCCCATCCGGAAGGGCTGCGGCGCAACGCCATCCACCTGAGGAAGTGTTGACAGGCCCTTGGAAAGTCTTTGAATTCTATAAGATTGGTCAGTTTGCGAAGGCTCGCCTGGCTGCCGTTTTGGGAGCTTAAACGGATGCCGGCCATGCCACTTGGCGCATTCAATCGGCGCACGTTTGGGGAGTGGCATTTGGGATGGATAGGCTACGGACGAATTAGAAGAAGACGCTGGTTTGGGCGGTGAAGGTGAGGGCGGCGGGGACCTTGGGGTTGATGCTGGGACCGTTGACGTAGCTTAGCCCCAGGCCCAGGTAGGTGCCGCGAGCGAGGCGCGCGGTGTAGCTGCCGGTTACGGAATCGGAGGAGCGGGAGTAGGTTTTGCCGGCCGCCGCGAGGGTGTGGAGATAGTCCTGACCGATGGCGGTGTATGAAGCTACGATGGAGGCGAAATCATCGGGGCGGGTTCGGAAAGGCGCGGCGTAGTAGATGCGGGCTTCATCGTGGAGGCGATAGACATTGAGATAGGCGGGGACGACCATGGTGGAGCCGCCGGTGTAGATGCCGCGGGCTGGGTTGGAGGATTGGGGCTGCCAAAGCTGGTGGTCGGCGAGCAGGTATGCGCAGTAGTTTCCGCTCTGCTTGAGGCCGGTATGCAGGCTGGTGTAGGGAGTGTTGTTGGCGATGTAGCCGGCGCGATACCAGGCGCTGAGGCTGCCGGCAGAAGCTGGGTGCCGCAGGCCCCCTTCGGCGACGCCCAGAAGCTTGTCGCCGTGGGGCAGAAAACGAAGCCCGAGCGCGTCGCGGTGCAGGGCGGCTTCCTCTGAGCCGGGCTCGCCGGCGCGCTGGATGGCTGCTTTGAGGTAGATGCCGTTTTCCCAGCGGTATTTGAGCGTGACGACGGGCGCGGGAACCGGGCTGTAGGAGATGCCGACCTCGTAGGGCAGAACGGCGTAGACGCCTTGCGCTCCAGAGGTGACCTGCCGCCGACCTGGAGGCCGATGAACTGGAAGTCGGTGGTGAGATAGCCGAGCTTCATTTCGACGCGGTCCGCGCCGAACTGCTTGTAGAAGTAGAGACTGCTGACGGTGAAGGCGGTGGGCTGCGCGGGGCCCCAGGTGGCCTGCTGGATTTGGCCGTTGATGTTGAGCTGCGCGTGATGGAGGCCGAGCTGGCGCAGGTCGGCGGAGAGGACAGGGTTGAAGGAGTATTCGCCGAACTGGCGCTGGCCGGTGTAGTTTTGTCCATCGGCGGGGACTGGAGGGGCGAGGGTGTTCTGGATGTAGGCGGCGTTGGCGCTCATACGGAGCAGCAGCCCGTGGTTGAAGAGGGATTGGCGAAAGGCTGAATCGGCGCCGAGCAGGGTGTCAGTGAAGGGCGGGTTGTCGGCGGCGGCGCCTTTGAGGTTGAGGTCTTCGAGCGTGCGGGATTGCGTTTGCGCGTCTTCAGGAGCGGCAGCGAGGGCGTGCGCGAACGGAATCGAGAACAGGCAAAGAGAGAGCAGGGAGGCACTGAGGTTGGGGAGTTTCAATGGGCAATCCCGCGATCTTCGAATTTGGATTGGTGTTATTGAGAGGATACCAGCAGGCCATTGAGCTGGAGTTGTGGTGCAATCTGCCGGAATTCTTTGGACTTGCGAGTGCGGTCAATGGGAGTGTAGATTTGCCCAAACCCTCATGAATCAGGACCAGCTCTGGCTGATTCGCAAACCTGAAGCAGTGCCTGGAGGAATGATCAATGTTCAGATCGATTGTTGTTGTCTTGGGTAGCTATGCGCTTTCGATTGTCCTGGTGATTGCCACAGACCCTTTGTTGTCACTGATGTTTCCGGGCGAGTTTGCGAAGGGAATGGTTCCTTCAGACCGCGCCCTGGTTGTGAGCACGCTATTTTTTGTTGTTGTATCGATAGTGTGTGCGTGCGTTTGCGCCAGGTTTGCTCCGAACAGGGCGGGTCGGCATGTGTTGTGGTTCTTTGTGATCGGGGAAGGGATGGGGGTGGGGGCGACGATTCCCAACTGGAGCAAGGCGTGGCCGCATTGGTATTGGATTTCGTGGCTGCTAACCTGGCCGGTGAGTTGCTGGATAGGGCTGTGGCTTGGGAGGCGGAAAGGTGAGCTGGCTGCAGGCTGAGATGTATGCATGGCTTGCCGGTTGAAGGTCCGGGCTCCCTCCGTCAAACTGTGATGCGAGACCCGCACAAATCAGGCGGCCGCGGCCTGGGCTAGCCTTCTTACGGTGAGGATGGTGATGTCGTCTTCCTGTCCAAAGGTCTTTGCAGCGTCGGCGATGTAGAAGGCGGATTGGCCGGTGAGATTGTGGACGCGGTCGAAGCCGAAGAGCTCACCGTTGGGTTGGCGGGCTTCCACGACTCCGTCGGACATAAGCAGGATGCGGTCGCCGGGGTGGAGGTAGAGGCGGATTTCTTCGTAAATTACGTCAGGGAGGACGCCGAGGGGGAGGCCGCCGGGGATGGCGATCTCCTGGCTGTTGAGGTAGGGGGGTAGGTGTCCGGCGTTGGCGAGGACGACTTCGCCGTCGGGGGCGAACCAGACAGCCTGGCAGGTGGTGAAGCTCTCGCTGCCGGTGAGGACGCGGTTGAGGGACTCGAGGATTTTGGCGGGGCTGCGTTCGGGGGTGCGGCGCAGCCCGCCCATCAGCATGGAGACGTTCATGGCGGCTTTGAGGCCCTTTCCGGCCACGTCTCCGATAATAACGAGCAGGCCGCCGTCGTTTGTGGGCTGGACGTGGAAGAAGTCGCCGCCGACCTCGTTGGCAGGGTCGTAGACGGAGTCAACTTCGAAGCCGGGGGTCTGGAGCTTTTCCTGGGGAATCATCAGTTCCTGGACGGAGCGGGCAGCGGCGAGTTCGCTGGAGACGCGCTCCTGGTCGCGCTGGACGCGGAGGAATCGCAGAAAGATGATGACCACGATGGCCAGGATTCCGGTGAAGTCGGCAATGGATGTGAAGTGGATGGGTACGGGCCCGGCCTGAAGGGTTAGCGGAGACCGATAGCTGTGCGAACCCATGGCGCTCATACCGGCGGTGAGCAGGGGTTCAAACAGGCCCACCATGGTCAGCACCAGAGGAATGAGAAGCAGGCCGGCCTCAAAGTTGCGGCGGGCGGTGGCGAAGATGAGGGTGAGGAAGGTGAAAAGCAGCCATCCCAGGAGCCAGAAGAGTGCGTAGAGCATTACGGCGACGAGGAGGATGCCAATCCAGGTGCCCTTGCCGACCGCAAGCACGAGCGGCCCAATCAAGGCCAGGACGGGCGCGCTGTAGCGCATGAAGGTGATGTACCAGCGGCGTTTGACGGCGAGAAAGCTGACGAGGAATTCGAAGTAGAGATAGGCGGCGGCGACGATGATTTGGAGAAAGAGCGCCCCGTACCAGAGGGTGTCGAGGCGCGCAGAGCTGCCGGCGAGCGCAATGAAGCCGAGGGGGGCGAGGCAGAGTTCGTGAAGCGCCAGCCAGAGGTACTCGATGTGCCCCTTCTGGGTGAAGTAGAGAATGAGCAGAAAGAACGCAAGAACCAGCAGCAGGATGGAATAAACGACGCCGGGGAGGCGCTCATAGAGGCCGCGGTTATTCCAAAGCTCCAGGTTTTTGGCGAGGTCCCCGGGGTCGCCGAGCTGAAAGGTGCGGCCGGAGAAGAATGTGGTGTAAGCGTCGTAGCCGAAGGGGATGTAGATGGTGCGCACGACCAGGACTAAATCCGTTTGCGAAGCCGGGACGTTGAGGTTGTAGATGCGTGAGATTTGCTGGTAATGCTGGGACTCGTCGCCATGGGGACCGTCGGGCGGGATGAGGTTGCCGTTGGAATAGACATCGATGCCGGGGCCGCTGGAAGTGAGATTGATGGTGGTGGTTGCGGAGATGGGCAATTCGACATAAAGGGAGAGCGGGCCGTGATTGGGCTCGAGCTTGATGTGCATCCGAAACCAGACGAAGGGCTTCTGGTGTCTTGGCGGTGGGCCCTGGGAGGTTGGTTTGGGGTGGTTCGCGTCGGCGTCGAGGGGCGCTCCAGGGTGGTCTTCGTCGGGAACGTCGGCAAAGGATTCCTGGGCGTCGCGCAGGGCCCAGGTGCTGTCGTCGAAGTCGGGCTGAGCGGCGGCGGGGTTGGCGGTGATCCCGATGCGCCAGCCTTTGTCGAGTTTGAGAGGCGAACCGACGCTGGAGGCGTCGAGAACGACCTTGGGAGTGCTGGTGGTGTTGGCGGGCACAGGCCGAGCGTGGGCCTTGGGAATGAGTAGCTTGACGATTGGGGGTGGGCCGTCGTGGTCCTTCGGCTGCTGGGCAGAGCCAGGCAGGGTGAGGCAGGCGGCGATGACGGCGAGGCTCAAAACGATCCTGCGCAAGTATTCTCCCCCAGGTTTCGGCGTGGCTTCCACTTTAATTCAGACGGGCGGATGCGCCAAGAAGATTGCACCGGAGGGAATCAGGGCGGGAATTGGGCGTGGCGGGAAATTATCTTCCCGGTTGTTGCCGAATGGGAGGATACTAACGTCTAAAGAGTGGAGCGAAGCGGCTGTTTGCGTGCCGTGCTGGAGGTTTGAGGATGAGGACAGCGATGGTGAGTCTGAGAGCAGCGTCAGTGGCAGCGTTTGCGTTGGCATTGGCCACGGGGCTTGGTGCGCAAACCACGAGCACGACAACTACGACGCCTGACTCGACGGCGGGCGCGCAGACCGGGACGGCTTCCACCCAGGAACCGGCGGCGGGGACAGCGCCAGTGGGCGGCGACAAGGCCGCTGGCCCGGACGACAAGAAGCCTGGGGACGACAAGAAGCCAGCGCCGGGGACGGCTCCGGTGGGCGGGGATGTGGCGGGGACGGATGTGAATCCGGAAAAGGTGGTCGATCCGGGAAGCCAGATGATCAAGGTGAAGCCGGGCAGCATTGAGGACGTGAGCGCGGTAGGGAATCGCGATATTGGCGCTCGCGGCATGGGGAACTGGTATTCCGTGGATACCGAGATCAAGATGGGCAAGATGTACTCGGAGGAGATTGAGAAGAGCACCAAGTTCATTACCGACCCGGTGGTTGTGGAATATGTGAACCGGATTGGGCAGAACATTGTGAAGAACTCCGACTGCAAGGTTCCGTTCACGATCAAGGTGATCGATTCAGACGAGATCAACGCGATGGCGCTGCCGGGTGGGTTTTTCTATGTGAATTCGGGCCTGATTTTGAACGCGGACGAAGAGGCGGAACTGGCCGGGGTGATGGCACACGAGACGGCCCACGTTTGCGCGCACCATGCGGTCCGGGAGCAGACGCGGATGAACTACGCGCAGTTGAGCACGATTCCGCTGATTTTTATTGGCGGCTGGACGGGCTACGGCATTTATGAGGCGGCCGGGCTGGCGGTGCCGATGACTTTCCTGAAGTTCTCGCGCGACTTTGAGGCGCAGGCCGATTATCTGGGCGTGCAGTACATGTATCGCGCGGGGTACGATCCGCAGGCGTTTATCAGCTTCTTTGAGAAGATTCAGGCCTTGGAAAAGCGGAAGCCGGGACTGGTGGCGAAGGCCTTCAGCGATCATCCGCAAACGCCGGACCGGATTTTGCACTCGCAGGAGGAGATTGCGCGGATTCTGCCGGCCCGGGACGAGTACACGGTGACGACTTCAGAGTTCGACGACATCAAGGCGCGGCTTGCTCGGATCGAAAACAAGCGGCGGCTGACGGACACCAAGGACAAGAACAAGCCGTCTTTGCGGCGCGCGAGTACCGATCCGAACAGCGCGGACCCCAACAACAAGACCGACGACGGGCCGCCGACGCTGCATCGGCGCGAGGATCAGAACCTCAGGGCCCAGAACTAGCGGCAATTCCCAAATTAGTTTTCAAACCAGAACGGGCTTTGCGGGTTTCCGCGGAGCCCGTTTCTGCTTGTTCGGAGCTTTGGCGCGGCCTAGTGTGGGGGGCGGGAGATGGATAGCCTGGACCGGCTGCTCTCTCAGAAAGCGCCCTCTCGATGAAGAAGATCGCGATGTTCGCGGCGATGTCGCTGCTGATTCTGCTGCTGACCAAGATTGCCAACCAGGTGCCTCCGGATGCGCCAACTGGCTCGGCTTTCAGCCTGAAGGCACAGAAGGTGGTGCAGTGCTCGGAGAGCGAGATTACGCTGGTGGACAGTCACTTAACATCGACCCATCTGGAGAAGGACGGGAGCTGGCCGGACTGCAGCGGCTTTGGGGGGGACGAGGCTTTCGACTTCTTCCTGTCGCAGGGGGGAAGGACGCACTTTCTGAGCGACGAGAAGACGGTTTGGTGGCGCAAGGCGATGTAGGGGTGGGGGTGGCCGAACTGCTCAAAGTCGTTTTGATGTCGCGAATTCTTCCGTCTTGCACCATCCGTCGAAACAACGCTAGGGATGGGGGCGGGCTGCCGAGAGTGCACAGCCGGCTGGGGATGGGGCTTGGAACCCGCATTTCTGGGTCTTCAGTTACGGGGTGGAAAGCAGGTGAATTTCCTGTAAATGCCCGAAAACCCTTGAACTGACAGGTGAAACCGCGCTATATACAAGACTACCGGCAGGTTTGCCGGAATCTCTCGCTGAGGCGCCTGAAGCCTCCAGGAGGCTTGGAATGCGTATTGCCACAGCCCGCAACAATCTGCTGGTTCCCGAAGTTCGCGAGGTGATGGACATTCGCCAGGGCTCGGACTACCTGGGAATTTCGCCTGACACGCTCTATAAATATGCTTCTGAGGGCTTTGTTCCGGCGTTCAAGCTGGGCAACCGCTGGCGCTTCAAGCGGAGCCGGTTGGACGAGTGGATGGACCGGCAGTCGGATATACACGCGGCGGGGGCGGAGATTGATCCGCATGAGAAGAAGCCGGTGCGGGGGGCGATGTAGAGAAGCAGTGGGTAGTGATCAGTCAACGCTTCGCGCCTGGGCTGCTCAACATACTCGAAACGTTGAACGTTTAGCGCCAGATGTTCTCCCAAAGCTCAGTTTTGGAGCTCGCACAATATGGGGCGGGGAAGCGATCGCAAACATCCGCGACAGCTTGGCGACCGACCACTGACAACGGTCCACGGTGTTATATCCTCGTGCAGTGGACTATTCTTCGCGCATTGGTAAACTTCGCCGCAGGATAACCAGGGCCGGGCTCTCCGGGCTACTGGTTACGCATCTTCCGGATCTTCGCTATCTCTCTGGATTTACTGGGTCAAGCGCCGCTTTGGCTGTAACGCGGCGGACGGCGCGCCTATTTACCGACGGGCGCTACACGGCGCAGGCTGCCGAAGAGGTTAGGGCGGCGCAGGTGCAGATTGTTTCAGGCGGGCCAGCGGTGGCGGCGGTGCAGTGGCTGGCTGCGCAGCCCGGAGCCGAGACAGCAGGGTTCGACCCGGTCTGGACTTCAGTTGCAGACCTGACCAAATTGAGATCATCGCTTCCAGCGAAGCTGCGGCGGTCGTTTCTGACGCCGTTGGCTGCGGCGCTGGTGGAACCTCTGCGGCTAGTGAAGGACGAGAAGGAACTGGCGCTGATGTCGAAGGCGGCGCTCAAGGGTTGCGACCTGTTCGAGCACATTCTGGGGTTTTTGCGGCCGGGCCTGAAGGAGATTGACGTGGCTGCGGAGCTTGAGTACCGGGCCCGGATTGCAGGTGCGGAAGGCATGTCGTTTGAGACAATTGTGGCGTCTGGAGTGCGTTCGGCGCTGCCTCACGGGCGGGCTACGACGACCAAGCTGCCACGGACGGGGTTTGTGACGCTCGACTTCGGTATAATCCTCGGAGGCTATTGTTCTGACATGACCCGTACCGTGTACATGGGGAAACCCAAGGCGCGGGAACGGGCAGCCTATGAAGCGGTGCTTGAGGCTCAGGAGGCGGGCGTTCAGGCGGTGCGCGCAGGCGCAAGCTGCGGCGAGGTGGACGAGGCCGCTCGCAGCGTGTTGCGTAAGGCAGGATTGGCGGAGGCATTTTCCCACTCGACAGGACACGGGGTGGGGTTGGAAATTCACGAGTCGCCGCGTATTGGCGCCGGGCAGAAGAGCAGGCTGGTCTCCGGAATGGTGGTGACCATTGAGCCTGGAGTCTACTTGGCGGGCGAGTTTGGCATACGGATTGAGGATATGGTGGCAGTTACTCCGACCGGCGGCACGGTGTTGACACCCGCACCCAAGGCACTGATCGAGCTCTAAAAGAACCAAGCTCCCGCAGGCGGGAGCCTTTAAGGAACGAATGAAACCAGAAGACATTGCAGATCTCAAACAACTGATCGAGTTTTTGAAGGAGCACCAGGTAGCGGAGTTCGATCTGGACCGGGGCGACTTGAAGATTCGGCTCAAGTTCAACCAGGCGGCGGGCTCGGCGCAACTGAGCGATCTGGCGCGGCTGATTGCATCGGCTCCGGCCACACCTGCGGCTTCTCCGGTTGCTGCAGCTCCGGTTGCTGCGGCTGCTCCGGCGTCCCCTGCGGCCGATCCCAATGCTGGCTTGCATATCGTGAAGTCGCCGATTGTGGGCACATATTACGGCTCGCCGTCGCCTGGAGCCGCCGCGTTTGTTGCGAGCGGCGATCATGTCGACAAGGGACAGGTCATCTGCATTGTGGAAGCGATGAAGCTGATGAACGAGATCGAGTCCGACGCTGCGGGCGAGATTGTGAAGTGCTTTGTGACCAACGGCCAGCCCATCGAGTTTGGTCAGCCACTGTTTTCCATTCGTGTCAGTTAGGGTAATGAATGTTTCGTAAGGTATTGGTTGCCAATCGCGGTGAAATTGCGCTGCGGGTTTTGAATGCGTGCCGGGAACTCGGCATCCGTACGGTGGCTGTCTATAGCGAAGCCGACCGCAACTCGCTCCATGTTCGCTTTGCGGACGAGGCCATCTGCATTGGCCCTCCGCGGCTTGCGGACAGCTATCTGAATGTGCCGGCGGTGATCTCCGCGGCGGAGATTGCGGATGTTGAAGCGATCCATCCGGGCTATGGGCTGCTGAGCGAGAACGCCAACTTCGCCGAGGTGTGCCGCGCGTCGAACATCAAGTTCATTGGACCTCCGCCAGAGGTGACGCGGCTGATGGGCGAGAAGGAAAAGGCCCGCCAGGCGATGAAGAAGGCGAAGGTGCCGATTCTGCCGGGTTCCGACGGCGTGATTGCCAGTGCGGAAGAGGCTCTGGAATGGGCGAAGAAGGTGGGCTATCCCGTTATTCTGAAGGCCAAGGCGGGCGGGGGCGGGCGCGGCATGCGCATTGTTCGCACGGCGGAGGAACTGCCCAATCTGTTCCATGCGGCACACACTGAAGCGGCCAACGCGTTTGGCAACGGCGAGCTCTACATGGAGAAGTTCATTGAGCAGCCGCGCCATATTGAATTTCAGATTCTTGCCGACGAGCATGGCAACGTGGCCACGCTTTTTGAGCGCGAGTGTTCCATTCAGCGGCGTCATCAAAAACTCATCGAGGAAGCGCCCAGCCTGCAGGTGACTCCGCAGATGCGCGAGGAGATTGGGGCGACGCTTTGCCGGTGCCTGAAGGATATCGGCTATCAGAATGCTGGAACGATCGAGTTCCTGATGGACGAGGACCGGCAGCTGTACTTCATCGAAATGAACACGCGCATCCAGGTGGAGCATCCGGTGACCGAGTTCATTACCGGGATTGACCTGGTGAAGGCGCAACTGCGCATTGCGGCCGGAGAGCGGCTCGAGCAGATTTTGCCCAAGAAGCTGGAAATCCGCGGCCACTCCATTGAGTGCCGCATCAACGCGGAGCATCCGCAGAAGTTTACCCCTTCGGCGGGGCAGATTACGGCGTTCAATGTGCCGGGCGGGAATGGGGTTCGGGTGGATACGGCACAGTATTCCGAGGGTGTCGTCCCGCCGTACTACGATTCGCTGATTGCCAAGCTGATTGTGCATGGGGTGGACCGGGCGGAGGCGATTGCGAAGATGCAGCGGGCGCTGAGCCAGTTTGTGGTGCAGGGGATTGAGACTTCGATTTCCATGCACCAGGAGATCTTTGCGGATGCGGGTTTCCGCGCTGGGGAGTTCGATACGAAATTCATGGAGCGGTTCCTGGCCAAGCGGGAAAAGTAGCCGGCAGGGCTGCGATTGTTGGGTAAGAAAATGGCTGGATTCCTGATGGGAGTTCGGCCTTTTTCATGCGCGGAAAAATTTGTGGCACCTTCGTGCGGGTTTGCGGTTATAGTGTTGAGCACCACGCAAACATCGGCGCACATGGAGGCTAAGTCATGAGCATGCTTCAGAACCTTCCGCAGATCATTACGGCAATTGGCGGGCTGGGAACCGCGGCCTTCGGGCTGGTGGACTCGACCAAACCGTTCTTTGGGGGAGTGAACCGCATTGGCTTTCCCCGCATTGCCAATGCCGTGGCCAAACTGACACCGGGTGCTCCCGCTGCCGGGCTGACACAGGGCAAGATACTGGATACCTTGAAAGCCAACTGGTACAACGGGACGGACCTGGCGAGTCAGAAGTCCATTGCCAAGTCGCTGGTGAAGCAGAATCTGAATGCGGCGAATGCAGCGGCACTGGCGGCTGTGGCTGGGGTGGACGCGGGTGTGCTGCGATCGGTGGCGACGAAGATTTCAAGCGGCACTTCGTTGGTGCAGAACGAGACAGACGTCTTCTCGCGGCTGGACTTCATTTTGACGGCATTGCTGGACGAGGCATACCAGCGATCGGACCAGCAGTATACGAATGGAACGCGCGTGGTGGCGTCGTTCTTTGCCGTCGCTCTGGCGCTGGTGGGAGGTTGGACCCTGACCGACCCTCAGACAGCCTACTGGGGGTCCCAGAATATGTGGACGGCGCTGGTTGCCGGTGTGCTGGCGACGCCGCTGGCTCCCATTGCCAAAGACCTGTCGAGTGCCATTTCCACCGCCGTTAATACCATGCAGGCTGTCAAGAAATAGAAGCCGGAACGTGGAGGGACTGCGATGACACGGTTTCTGGATTGCCGCATATCGGCTGTGGGTGGGGAACTGGCTACCGCTGTGGCTGTGAACCAGGGCACGAGCCTTGGCAACTACGGCGGCCTGGCGATGGCGGAGCTACAAGGTGCGATTCAGGGCCGGAATGTGTTGATCGCGACGCATGGGTTCAACGTGAATCGGGCGGATGGGATTGCCTGCCTTTCTAACTGGGAGATCAACAATTTGCAGTTGCCCGCGGGGTCGGCGTTTGTAGGGTTGCTGTGGCCGGGGGATTCGGTTTGGGCGCATGGGCTGGATTATCCCGGAGAGCCGAAGGTGGCCGATGAGGCAGGGGCGCTGCTGGGGCCATATTTGGACCAGTATTTTTCCGGGGCGTCGAGCATTTCGTTTGCGTCGCACAGCCTGGGGGCGCGGGTGGTGCTGGCGACCATCCGCAATATGAACAGCGCGGTGCGGCGGCTGATACTGATGGCCGGCGCGGTCGACGATGACGCGCTGACGAACGAGTTTGCGGATGCGGCGGCGAGTGTGGGAGAGATTTCTGTGCTTGCGTCGAAAAAGGACGAGGTGCTTTCGCTGGCGTTTCCGATGGGCAACTTCTTTTCCGGGATCATCGCGGTAGGGCATCCGTGGTGGCGGGCGGCACTTGGCCACTCGGGACCCACGACGCCGTTTCCGGATAACTTTCAGACGCCGTATGCGATTCCGGAGAACTGGAACTATCAGCATGGGGACTATCTGCATGTGGACGTGCCGGCTGCGAAAGGGTTGCCGATACCGACGGACATTCCTCCAAACGGATCGCCCGTGGCAGCCGAGGATGTGAACCCGGATGGGGCGTATGTTGCCGGATGGACGGAGGCGTTCTCGGCGGCGGTGGCTTCTACGCGGTTCCGCTAGGTATGTGAGGGCGTGGTAGATTGAGGGGATGTCAACGAAGACCAATCACTCCCGTCGCAGAGTACTGGTGGTAGCTGGCACCCTGATACTGCTTCGGCTTGCCGACTGGGCCAGGGTGGCAGAGGGGCAGGGCACTGCAACGCCGATAGGTCTGATGAATACTATGGCAGCTTCGGTTACGGCGGCGGTGAAGGCTGACCCGAACTTGCTGAACGCGGCGGGCAAGGGCTCGCCGCACTTTCTTCATATGTCCAGCGAGCGGGTTCTGCCGTATATCGATTTCATGAGGATAACCGCGCTTGCCACAGGACGCTTTTGGAGAGATGCAACTCCAGACCAGCAGAAACAACTCACAAGTCAGTTTCGGGATCTCATCCTCACAACAGATGGAGTGCAATTGTGCCGCCAACTGGCGACGCCAGGCGTGTATGAGTCTCCGGAGTTTCACCCGGGTGACACAAATGCGGAGGTCTTCTTCCATTCGGCCGACAGGCCACAGACCGTGCAGGCGGCATATCGTTTGGAACTTTTGCCAGTCGGTTGGAAGATCATGGACATGCAACTCGGGGGTAAGTGGATGGTCGAATCGTATAAGCAGGTGATCGCCCAGCAGATTGCCAGGGCTGGAATTGACGGGCTGATTAAGTACCTGGCCGATCGCAATAAGACGCTCTTGAATCAGCCATAGGCAGCCGTGAGCGATACGCCCTCGAGTGAATTTCCTTTATTGGTCTTGAGCAGTAGAGGATTCGGTCAGATGCTGCCAATTATTGCCAATCCGGCTAGACTTTTTTCAATGGAGGGACCGCGCCTACGCGAAATATCAATTTGACGCCGGAGATGGATCGGTTTGTGGCTGCGAAGATTGAGTGTGGCCAGTATGCCAACGCCAGCGAGGTTTTGCGCGCCGGGCTGCGCGTGCTGGAGCGGAGCGAGCGGGAAGACCGGATCAGGCTGGAGGCGCTGCGCGCTGCTGTTTTGGCCGGCGAAGAGAGCGGGGTTGCCGAGGGCGACGTGATGGGCGAGGTGCGTGAACGGATTCGCAGACGCGCTTTGGTGATGGGGGCGGTGTAGCGGTTGTCCGGCTTTCGGTTTTCCACGCTTGCCCGGCTCCATCTGGTTGAGATTGCCGATTACACCGTGGACCATTGCGGTGCTGGGCAGGCAGAGCGCTACCTCCATGGGCTAGACGATTGCTTCCTGCGGCTGGTTCGGAATCCGCAGATGGGGCGCGCCTGCGATGCGATTCGGCAGGGGGACAGGCGTGTTGAGTGCGGGAAACATGTGGTGATCTATCGGGCAGATTCGGATGGAGTTTTCATTTGCCGGATTCTGCACCAGAAGATGCTTCCTGAGACGCGGTTGTTCGAGGACAGTTAAGAGGCTCTCGGGATGCGGTAAAGGCGTTCCAGTTCAAGGTGGGTGAGTGGCAGGGCAAACGCATTTGAAAATCGATCGAACTACTGAATGTGCCTTCAGGCAGGCCTGCAACCTGATCCCCCATACCCCATCCAAAAAAAAGCAAGCCCCTCCCCCAACTGACCTTAACTAACCTGCTTAAATCCAACAACTTCCACCCACACCACATGTGCAGGCAATTAACCCCTTTTGGCGCACAATCCTAGTAGAGGTGTTTCGCATGCCAAAATCGTCCCGCAAAACGCCCCCTCGCCAATTCCATCGCCCCGCCTTTGCCCCTGTTTTCTGATTCCTACTCCCTGATCTCTGATCCCTGTTTTCCGGCCTTCAAACCCCCAAAAACGCTGAGACCCCACCCCCCCCCCTCGATTTCGTCAAAAAATCGAAGGTAGAATCCGCTTAACTAATTCATATTCAATAAGTTACAAAAACAGCCTGTTTACCTATCGGTAAACACAAACCCCCATTTTCAGGCAAAAAAACACCAAAAACACCGTCGAAACTGGCACTTTAGAGCAAAAAATGGCACTTTTCGCACATCGAAATTCGCCTACCCAAACCATCCAACGTGCTCTGTTTTTCCACCTCGATTCGACCCGCAAAAGCATCTCCCTCACAAGGTCAAGAGCTTGTCGTTCCAAATGCGTTAGCCCTGGGGTGAGTGGGGTGTGGCTTTGCGGCAGCGCTGGGCGGCGTGTAACAATCGCATCGTTTGGCGATGGATATTCCCCTTGGAGGATGCGCGATGAAGCCCTTTGACTGGATGGACCGGAGGCGGTTCCTTGGCACGGGTGGAATGGCGCTTTCCGGGGCGCTGGCGGCGGCGGCGCTGCCCGCAAGACTGGCTCGAGCTGCGGCGATGAAGGCTGTGGGGAAGGCCGATTACACACTGAAGATTGAGCCTTGCTCGCTGGAGATTGCGCCGGGGGTGGTGGTGAAGACTACGGCCTATAACGGACAGGTTCCGGGGCCGCTGCTGCGGGTGAAAGAGGGCGTTCCGGTCACCATTGACGTAACGAATGGGAGCGCGAATCCTGACATTGTGCACTGGCATGGGCTGGCGATTGATTCACTGAACGACGGGGCGATGGAAGAAGGGTCGCCGATGATTGCGCCGGGGGCGATGCTGCGCTACACCTTTACGCCAAAGCCGACGGGGACGCGGTGGTATCACACGCATGCGGGGGCGGGCGGCGATTTGAGCCTGGGAACGTACAGCGGGCAGTTTGGGTTTTTGATGGTGGATGGCGGGCCTGGCCAGGATCTGGGCCACTACGACCAGGAAGTTTTCATTGCGATTCACCATTGGGGCGGGGAGTTTGTGCCGATGGTGGAGACGATGCGGATGGAGTCGCAAAACAAGCCGCAGACTACGGGCTCGGATGTGGGTTACAAATACGCCACGATGAATCAGCACATGCTGGGAGCGGGCGAACCGTTGCGGGTGAAGCAGGGGCAGCGGGTGCTGATGCACCTGCTGAATGCGAGCGCGACGGAGAATGTGGTGCTGGCGCTGCCGGGGCATACGTTCAAGGTGATTGCGATGGACGGGAACCCGGTGCCCAGCCCGAGTTCAGTGGAAGTGCTGAGTCTCGGAGTAGCCGAACGGGTGGATGCGATTGTGGAGATGAATGCGCCGGGGGTTTGGGTGCTGGGATCGACGCTGGAAGCGGCGCGGAAGATCGGGCTGGGCGTGGTGGTGGAGTACGCGGGGAAGACGGGTGCGCCGGTTTGGACGGACCCGGCAGCGACTGCGACTGGGACGAAGTGGGATTACTCTCAGTTTGCGCTGGTTGCGCCGGTGGCGGCGGTGCCGGACGAGACGGTGACGCTGACGTTTCGCGATATTGGGCCGCTGAAGGGCGCCAAGTTCGACACCTGGACGATTAACAACAAGTCGTGGCCGGATGTGGACCCGATCAAGCTGACCGCCGGGAAGCGGTATCGGATTGTGCTGCGGAATGGGAGTGGGGATCAGCATCCGATTCACCTGCACCGGCATACGTTTGAGGTGGCGAAGATTGCATCCAAACAGATGAGCGGGCTGCGCAAGGATGTGGTGCTGGTGATGCCGCTGCAGACGGTGGCGGTGGATTTTACAGCGGATAATCCTGGGGATACGCTGCTGCATTGCCATCAGCAGTTGCATATGGACTTTGGGTTTATGACGATTTTGAAGTATGGGGCTTAGGGGAGTTTTGCAGGGTCTAAAGCCCTGGCTCTCAAGTTGGGTATTTTCGGCACGACTGAAGTCATGCCCTGATACAAAGCAATAGTTCAAATCATGCTCCCGCATCGATTCACAATTCGGGAACAATCAGGAAACGAGCGTATGAATCTGAATCGAATTTCGTGTTTTGGGGCAGTTGCTGGTGCGCTGTTGAGCGGGATTTGTGCGGGGCAGAGTGGAGCGGACTGGCGGGTTTACAACGGCGGGCTGGATGGGGACCACTACTCAGCGCTGAAGCAGATCAATCGCGCGAATGTGAGCCGGCTGAAGGTGGCGTGGAGCTTCGATACGGGGGAAAAGGGCGGGTTGCAGGACAATCCCCTGGTGGTGGGGCGGACGATGTTTGCGTATACGCCGACGCAGCAGGTGGTTGCGCTGGACGCCGCGACGGGGAAACTGAAGTGGCGCTATGACTCCGGGGTGGGTGGAAACCAGCCGGCGCGGGGGATGACCTTCTGGGCCGATGGGCAGGCTGGGCGCATCTTTGTGGGCATCATGAACTACCTCTATTGCCTGGACACGGAGACTGGGAAGCCGGTGGCGGGCTTTGGCGAGGCGGGGCGGATTGACTTGCGAAAGGACCTGCGCGGGGACTTTGAGAAGCAGTCGATTGTGCTGACCACGCCGGGCGTGATCTACAAGGACATGATTATTGTGGGCGGGCGGAATCCGGAGACGCATCCTGCGCCGCCGGGGGATATTCGCGCGTTTGATGTGAGGACGGGCGCGCTGCGCTGGAGCTTTCATACGATTCCGCACCCAGGGGAGGCGGGGTATGAGACGTGGCCGGCGGAGGCGTGGAAGACGGCCGGCGCGGCCAACAACTGGGCGGGAATGGCGGTTGATACGGCGCGCGGGATTGTGTATGCGCCAACGGGGTCGGCGGTGTTTGATTTCTATGGCGGCGACCGGCTGGGGAACGATTTGTATGCCAATACAGAGCTGGCCCTGGATGCGAATACTGGCAAGCGGCTGTGGGATTTTCAGGGCGTGCACCACGACATCTGGGATCGCGACTTTCCTTCGGAGCCGGCGCTGTTTACAGAGATGCGCAACGGGAAGAAGGTGGAGGCCCTGGCGCAGACGACCAAGCAGGGATATCTCTACCTGTTTGACCGGGTGAGCGGGGAGCCGCTGTTTCCGATTCATGAACTGCCGTATCCGGCGAGTACTGTGCCGGGGGAAGTGAGTTCCGCGACGCAGCCGAAGCCGGATGGGCCGGAGCCGTTCGCCCGGCAGCGACTGACGGAGGCGGGGCTGACGACACGGACTCCTGAGGCTCATGCGTGGGCGGTGAAGGAGTTCAACAGCTTCAACAGCGATGGGCAGTTTGTTCCGTTTGCGGTGGGTAAGCTGACGGTGATTTTTCCGGGTTTTGACGGGGGCGCGGAGTGGGGTGGACCGGCGGTTGATCCGGCGGCGCACGTGCTGTATGTGAATGCGTCGGAGATGGCGTGGCTGGGTGGGTTGCAACCGGCGCAGACGGGCGGCAGTGAGGGGTCGCAGGTTTATCAGAACCAATGCGCCATGTGCCACGGGCCGGAACGTGCGGGCGCACCGCCGGCATTTCCGTCGCTGGTGGGTGTGCTGAGCCGGTTGAGCGCGCAGCAGGTGACGGACAACGTGAAGAAGGGGAACGGGCGGATGCCGTCGTTTCCAAATATCGACGATCAGCATTTGGCGGCGCTGATTGAGTTCCTGCGGACTGATGTGGCGGCGAACAAGGAAGCGGGTCCGGTGGCGGCGGCAGGGATGATTGCGCAGGCGCCAGTGGACAAGGCGGGAGCGGGGATCTATGCGGACCACTGCGCGGTTTGCCACGGGGACCATATGGAGGGGATTGCGCCGGCGTTTCCGATGCTGATTGGGGTCGGGAAGCGGGAGACGCGGAAGCAGATTGTGGACGTGATCCAGAACGGCAGGAACCAGATGCCGGGCATGCCGGATGTTCAGGGGGCGGACCTGGAGGCGCTGCTCAAGTATCTGGGCGTGGGCGAGGAGCCAAAGGCGGGTGCGGGCGAGGAGCAGCCGGATCGGTTCACCTTTACCGGGTACCGCAAGTTTCTGGACCCAGATGGCTATCCGGCGATTGCGCCGCCATGGGGGACGCTGAATGCGATTGACCTGGAGACCGGCAAGTATCTGTGGAAGATTCCATTTGGCGAGTATCCGGAACTGGCAGCCAAGGGGCTCAAGAATACTGGGACGGAGAACTACGGTGGGCCGGTGGTGACGGCTGGAGGGGTTCTGTTTATTGGGGCTACGATTTACGACCGGAAGTTTCGGGCGTTCGATACGAGCAACGGGAAGCTTCTTTGGGAGACGGAGCTGCCGTACTCCGGCGTGGCCACGCCGGCGACCTACCTGGTGGATGGGAAGCAGTATGTGGTGATTGCGGCCAGCGGGGCTCGCGATCCGAAGGCTGCGCAGGGCGGGGCGTATGTGGCGTTTGCGCTGCCCTAGTTAAATTTGTTGGGTGGAATTGACCTGCGGAAAAGATTGTCGCTTTTTATTCGCCTTTTCGTCGAGTTTTGAGCTATGCTTGTTTCGCAACATTGGAGGTTGCGAAATGGACATTCAAAAAGAGCTTGAGAGTGAGTTTGAGCGCGAGTTGAAGCGGACGCGGAAGCTGGTGGAGGCCCTGCCGGAGGATGCAGACTTCGGATGGAAGCCGCACGAAAAGTCGATGCCGCTGGGCAAGCTGGCTGGGCATTTGTCAGACATGACCGGGGATTGGGCGCTGCATACGCTCACTTTGGACAAGCTGCAGTTTGCGGCCGATCACAAGTGGGAACAGTACACGCCGAAGAGCAGGGCAGAGCTTGTGGAGAAGCTTGACCGCGAGGCGCCCGCGATTCGTGCTGCCCTGGCAACAATGACTCCGGAGAAATGGGATCAGCACTGGCAGTTCATCTTTGGCGATCAGGTTTGGATCGACCAGCCGCGCATCGAGGTGTGGCGCGACATGGTGATGAGCCATCTGGTGCACCATCGAGCGCAGCTGGGCGTGTACATCCGGTTGCTGGGAGGGAAGTTGCCAGGGACTTATGGGCCGTCCGCGGACGAGATGTAGACGGCGCTACCTGGCTGGGTCGACCAGTGCTCCATAGATTACGGCGCGGCTTTCGTACTCCAGTGGCGGGCTGTAGGCGTCGAGTCGGCGCTGGATCATGCCGATGAAGACGATGTCGTTGGTCGGATCGACCCAGAACCAGGTGCCGGCCGCGCCATCCCAGAAGAAGGTGCCTTTGCCCTCGGGCAGGTTGGCCTCGGGAGGGTCGAAGACGACGGCGCAGTTGTATCCGTAGCCGAAGCCGGGGCGCATGACCTGGACGCCGATGCCGTATTGGCCGGTGAGCAGTTCGGTGGGGACGTGGTTTGAGGTCATGAGCTTGACCGTGGCGGGCGAGAGGATGCGATGGCCGTCGAGTTGGCCGCGGTTGAGCATCATCTGGGCAAAGCGGTAGTAGTCAGTGGCCGTCGAAACCATGCCACCGCCGCCGGAGGGCATAGTGGGTTCGGAGGCGTAGTCGCGGGCGACGTTGCCGCTGTTGTTGTCTTCAACCATTTCGCCTTTGGGGCCGGAGGTATAGAGAGCGGTGAAGCGGTTGAGCTTGTCGGCGGGGACGTAGAAGCCGGAGTCCTTCATGCCGAGCGGCACGGTGATGTTGTCGCGGATGAAATTGGGCAGCGACTGGCCGGAGAGCTTCTCGACGATGTAGCCCTCGATGTCCATGGAGATGGAGTAGGTCCAACCTTTGCCGGGCTGATAGAGCAGCGGGAGCTTGGCTACCTTGTCGATGAATTCCTGAAGGTTTTTGGAGTTGAAGACCTGGGCTTCGCGATAGGCCTTGTCAACTGGGGTGTTGCCAAAGAAGCCATAGGTGAAGCCGGCGGTGTGAGACATGAGCTCGCGCATGGTGGGCGCGTGGTCGGGGTCGACCAGGATCATTTTTCCGTCGGTGTCGAGACCCTTGAAGACCTTGAGGTGGGCGAATTCGGGGATGAATTTGGAGATGGGGTCTGAGGGGAGCCACTTGCCCTGCTCGTAGAGGATCATCATGGCGACGCCGGTAATGGGCTTGGTCATGGAGTAATCGCGAAAGATGACGTCCCTGGTCATGGGTGAATTGGCGGCGGTGTCGCGCTGACCGTAGGCACGATAGTCAATGACCTTGCCGTGGCGGGCGAGGATGGTGACGATGCCGGCGATTTGCTTTTTGTCGACCACGTTCTCCATGAGGGTGTGGAGTTGCTCGAGCCGCTGCGAGGAGAAGCCGACGGATTCGGGGCTGACGACGGTGAGGTCGGCGGCGGGCCGCGCGGCATGTTGCGCAGCTATGGGAAGAACTGGCAGAGCGAGAAGCAATGCGATGATTCCTGTGTTGCGGATGAGCTTGCGCTGATGGATTTGCATGCTTTTTTCCTCTCAGTTGGCGGCGACGGAGCGCGGTCAGGTATGCCGCATCCTTTATATCAAGCGTGGCCGGCGGCTGAGGGCGGAAGCGTGAAGCGGGCAGGGCGATCACAGGAATGGGTGAAGGGGCTCGGGTACCTGGAAGTTGCCATCGGTCGTGGTCAGGCTGTGATATAGATCTACGTGAAGCATCGGCTAAGATGCGAATGTCCGGCGAAGTTTACCACCAAGTTACGAAGTGGTCACCAGTGGGTAGGGGCTATGTAGCGGTTTGGACCGGTGACACTGCGGACGGATAGGCTGACCCTGAATTCCGTCGGATTTGCAACCATGATTCGGTTGTGCGCCTTTCGGAGAAATAAACTGCAAGAACTGGAAAACAAATTTCGAGGGCTGGAATGGGCGATTGATCGGGGAGTATTTCTGTTCGTGCGGTTGCCCTGGGCGGAGCGGTTAATCGGCAGGGTACTGGCGGCGAATGCCGGTATACTTCTTGAGTCGCTTGAGACCCTGGAGAAACAAAGGCTTATGAAGGTGGGAATGATTCGGAGCAGTTTCGGTACGCAAGCATTGATGGTTACGTCGGTGGTTTTGGCTCTATTGGAAACGTTTGCAGCCTCATCTCCGGCTGTTGCTCAGGAAAAGCCTGCTGCGTCCCGGCCAATTCCGGCCATCGTGGAGCAGCATGGTCGTTTCGCGCTGATGGTCGATGGTGCGCCGTACCTGGAGCTGGGTATGCAAGCGAACAACTCGAGCGCGTGGCCGGCCTATCTTGACAAGGTATGGCCGGCGGCCGAAAGGCTGCACGCGAATACTGTCGAGTTGCCCATCTACTGGGAGCAGCTCGAAGAGACCCAGGGCAAATTCGACTTCAGCGTTGTCGATTTAATTCTGAAACAGGCGCGGGAGCACCATGTACGGCTGGTATTGCTGTGGTTTGGCACCTGGAAGAACGGCAGCTCGCATTACACGCCCGAATGGATCAAGGCAGACCAGGGGAAGTACCCGTTTGTGGTGGGCAAGGATGGAAAGACGGTGGATTCGCCGTCGCCGTTTTCGCCGGAGCGACCCGAGGCCGACAAGACAGCCTTTCGGACGCTGATGCGCCACCTGAAGCAGGCGGACCCGGAGAGGACGGTGATTCTGGTTCAGGTGGAGAACGAGAGCGGCGAATGGGGCGGTGTGCGCGACTACGGCCCAGAAGCCGAGAAGGCGTTTACGGGCCAGGTTCCCAGTGCACTGGCGAAGGGGTTAGGCAAGCAGGCCGGGACATGGAGCCAGGTATTTGGTGAAGACGCGGATGAAACGTTCATGGCGTGGTACATTGCAACTTATATTGAGCAGGTAGCTGCGGCGGGCAAGCAGGAATATGGGCTGCCGCTGTATGTGAATGCAGCGCTGCGCGATCCATTTCATCCGGGCAAGGCCCCCGGCTATGAGTCCGGCGCGCCCACCGATAACAACATCGACCTGTGGAAGATCGCGGCGCCATCGATCAGCGTGGTAGCTCCAGACATCTATATGGCGGAATATGCGAAGTATATGAAAGCAATGGAGTTGTACAAAAGGAACAACAATGCTCTGCTGATTCCGGAGACGGGGAATACCGAGGCGTTTGCCCGGTATGTCTTCGCGGCGATTGGTCAGGGAGCGATTGGGTGGGCGCCGTTCGGGCTCGATTTGACGCGCTACAGCAACCAGACTTCTGGACCGGAAGCGATGGAGGCTGACGCTCTGAAGCCGGTGGCGGCGCAGTTTGAGCTGCTTGCGCCGATTGCACGAAAGCTGGCTGCAGGAAATCTGGCGGGCATGGTGCGCGGAGCCAGCGAAGATCCAGATGAGCACACCCAGACGCTCGATTTTGATCGCTGGCAGGTGGTGCTGGAGTACGGCATGCCGAGCTTTGGCAACTGGATGAAGCCCAAGGGGAATACTCCGCCGGATGGCGGCGCCGTGATTCTGGAATTGGGCTCAGACGAGTATCTGGTGGCCGGGCATCATGTGCGGGTGGACTTTAAGCCGACCTTTGCGCCGGGCAAAAAGCGGCTCTGGATGAGTGTGGAGGAGGGAAGCTACGACGCGGCCGGGAAGTGGAAGATGGCCAGAGTATGGAACGGCGACCAGACCGACTATGGGCTGAATCTTAAGGCGGACGAGAATTTGTTGCTGAAAGTGAAGCTGACTACATACTGATGGGAGACAGCAGCAAGCGAGCACGAGGTTGCTACTGCCTCCAGCAGTTCCTAAAGCTCCAGAACGTTGTCTTCGATTGCCAGCCGCACATTCCCGTCGCTCTTGGCCAGGCGACGGACTGCTTCCGGCTTGTCCACCCGGGCTTTCAACATCACCAGCGCCACCGGCACGCTGCGGCCGGCGCTCTTGATGGTATGCACGGCGGTCTCTCGGTCAATCTTGCAGGCGCACATTAAGATGCGGATGCCGCGCTCGACCAGCTTGGAGTTCTGCATGTGGACGTTGACCATCAGGTTCTCATACACATAGCCCATGCGCGTCATAGCGCCGGTGGTGATCATATTGAGCACCATCTTCTGGGCAGAGCCGGCCTTCATGCGTGTGGAACCGGAGATGACCTCTGCGCCTACATCGGCAACAATTGCGATATCGGCTGCAGCGGCAAGGGGCGTTTCATGGTTGCAGGTGACGGCGGCGGTGTGCGCTCCACGGGCGCGGGCGTAGGCAACAGCGGCAACAACGTAAGGTGTGCGTCCTGAAGCGGATAACCCGACAACCATATCCTTTCGCGTTGGGCGGCGGCGGGCAATATCCCGCTGGCCCAACTCTTCGGAATCCTCATTGACCTCGACGGCCGATGCCAGGGCCTTGGGTCCGCCAGCCATGATGTATTGCACCTGTCCGGGCGCGGTTGAGTAGGTGGGAGGGCATTCGGAAGCGTCGAGTGCCGCGATGCGCCCGCTGGAGCCCGCTCCGACATAAATCAGCCGCCCGCCATCGCGCAAACACCGCGCTACCTGGTCAATCACTGCCGCTATCTCGGGAATCGCCTTCTTGACCGCGGCAGCAATCTTGGAATCTTCATGATTGATGATGCGCGCGATTTCGAGTGCGGATTTGGTGTCAAAGCCTTGAGAAGCCTCATTCTGGCTCTCGGTAGTCAATTGCTGAAGCAGGGAGGCCTGATCTCTCTTGGTGTCTTTTGCTTGGGTGCCGGCCGTCTCCTGGATCGTCGCGCTGGTTAGCATGCGTATGTCCCCAACTCCCGATTGTATGCGCAAACCGCAAAATTCCGCAGAGAATTCTCTACAACGGGAATCGCAGGAAACACCACAAAATATGTATTGTCAAAGCGCGGGAAGCAGATTGTCATGGAAGGCCGGACGGACTTCGCGAATCAGCTCCTTCGATGCCAGGGAACGGTCTGGCCAGGTGCGATTGGTGAGCAGCACCACCGCGCGATCAGCCTCCAGATCCATCCACAGGGAGCAGCCGCTGTACCCCAGGTGGCCGATGGAGCGGGTGGAGAAGTAGCGCCCGGAAGAGGAATTCTCCGACGGCGTATCCCACCCAAGGGCGCGCGAACTCCCCGCTGGACCCTGCCTATGCGCGAAAAACTCAACAGTTTCCCTGGTGAACAGCCGGCCCGCTTCGCCGGCATGCAGAACCTCGTCGGCAAAACGAAGCAGATCAGGGACGTTGGAGAACAATCCGGCATGACCGGCCGCGCCTTTCAGCAGCCAGGCATGTTCGTCCTGCACTTCGCCCTGGATGCGGCGGTGCCGGAGCGTCGTGTCTTCTTCCGTGGGTGGAATTGTGGCGCGCGCCATTGGGGCAGGGCAGAAGCATGTGGCCGTCATGCCGAGCGGCGCAAAAACCTCGCGGCTGGCCCAGGCAGAGAGGTACTCGCCTGTGAGCACCTCAAGTGCCTTGCCCAGCAGGATGAAGCCGGGGTCGGAGTACTCGGTACGGATACCTGGCTCAACCTCAAGCGGAAGTTCAAGAATTGATCGATAAAGCTTTGATGAGGATGAGATTATCCGAAAGAACTCAACGTATCCTGGCAGTCCGGAACTGTGGGCCAGCAGATGGCGAAGCGTGACGTGGCGCGCCCGTTCGCCCGGAGCGCGGCCGACGACAAAGCCAGGCAGCAGTTCCCCCAGCGGTGTGTCCACGTCAAGCAGCCCGCGCTGATGGAGCAGCATCGCCACGGCTGTTGTGGAGACGACTTTGGTGAGGCTGGCGACGTCAAAAACCGTCTCCGGCTTCACTGCGGGCGATTCAGCGTCGTAAGTAAACCGGCCCAGTGCGTCCGCAAGCATGACCTCGCTGCCATCGATCGCGCCAAACGCGCAGCCGGGAAAGGCATGAGCGGCAATTGCGTCGGTCAGCACCTGGTAGGCCCCGGTGAATTTTTCGCTGGCTCCAGCCTTGCTCCGAACTGTCGATTTGATCGCTGATTGCATTGCTTTGTTGCATCCTACCGCGAATCCTGAAAGATCGCAGTGCTATTGATCGCATTTACCGCATTATGAACAGAGCAAAGGGCTATTCTAGGGCTAACTTTGCGAGCGGGCGGTTCGTCTATCAACATAAGGAACCAACGGAGGAATGGATGCGCCTAAGCCAGGGAACATTGATGGCTGCCATGTCATTGGGGTTGGTATCAGTCTGCCAGGCTGCTTTGGCCCAGGCGCCAGACCAGCCACCGGCAAACACCAACACGCCAGTGTCAGTTCCAACTCCGAAGATATACACGGTTCCCGAGGGCACCAGGATACTGCTGCAGTTGCGCAGTGGCATCAACACCAAAAGCGCCAAGCAGGGCGACGGCGTCTACCTGTCCTCGACCTTCCCGGTGGTGGTGGGGAACCGGGTGCTGATTCCAGCCGGGGTTTACGTCCAGGGCGTGATTGACCGAGTGGTTCGGGCCGGCCATGTAAAGGGCAAAGCGCAACTGGACATGCATTTCACCTCAATCATCTTTCCCAACGGCACCGTTGTGGAGATTCCGGGCATAGTGGACGCACTGCCCGGCGCGCGGAAGCAGACCGTTAAAGATGATGGCGAGGGGACCATTCAGCAGGACAGCGACAAGGGACGCAATGCCGGCGAGGTGGCGAAGATCGCCATCCCGACCGGGGGCACCATTGGTTCCATTGGCGGGCTGGCGGGGGGGCATCCGGTTGCCGGCGGCCTTGCGGGTATAGGGGCGGGGCTTGCCGCGGCGGGACTGGTGTCACTGTTTACCCGCGGCGCCGACGTCAACATCGATAGCGGCACGCAGGTGGAGATGATGCTGCAACGTCCGCTCGTTCTGCAGGAAGAAAATCTCAGCGGCTCGGCGACGGGGCTCATTCCTGCCGCGAATCAGCCTAAACCGATGGAAAAGCCGACCCGGACGCAACTGCTGTGTCCCCCGGGAAGCCTCGGCTGCGAGTAGTCTATAAGAGAGATGGAAACAGTCCCCAACGAATTCCCCCCAAGTGAAGGTAATCCAGCCAGCCCTGGGCAACCAGGCGGCGAGCCCGGTTTCGAGTCTGCTCCGGGACACATTCCCAAGGCTGGCGGCATTGGTCTGTGGATGCGCGATTTGCTGGTTTCAGCAATCGCATCCGTATTGATCATTACTTTTCTCTACCAGCCGGTGCGTGTGGAAGGCACGAGCATGTTGCCGCGCCTGGAAGACCGCGACCGCCTGTTCATCAATAAGTTTGTCTATCGCATCTCGGCTATCGAGCGCGGCGATGTGGTGGTTTTCCACTATCCACGCGACCCGGAAAAGAGCTACATCAAGCGGGTGATCGCGCTGCCTGGAGACCGGCTACGCATCGACCACGGCAACGTATGGGTGAACGGCAAGAAGCTCGATGAGCCGTATGTCCCTGAGGAGTTTCAGGATACGCGTTCCGTGGCGGAGATGAAGATTCCCCTTGGGACCTATTACATGATGGGCGACCACCGCTCCATCTCGTCCGACAGCCGTGAGTTTGGCCCGGTCGAGCGGTCGCTGATCTACGGCAAAGCGGTCTTTATCTACTGGCCGGCGCGTGATGCGGGCGTCGTTCACTAGACCTGTCCACCTGCCGCTCCGTCCGGCGACGGCTTGTTGTACCAGCCTGTAAGCACCTGAATGATCTTGCCTCCCGCAAAATAGGCCAGGAAACCGATCGTCATCGCTCCCCAGCCATCGAGAATTGTGATTGTGATGGGGAACTTGATGTCTGAAGACCGAGCTGAGACGATGGCAAACACGCCGCTCAGCAGCGCCGCACCGAGAATCTTGATCATTAGGGCGAGGGCGAGCTTCAGAGAATCGATGGAAAAGGTCTTCTTGCCTGTATTGAATATCTGATCGACAAACATGGATATGTCGCCGTCAGGTTTCAGCGAGGTAAGGAAGTAAGCCAGAATCCCCCCAATCGCAGCGAAGATGACAATTCGAAGCTGGCTGATTCCCACCTGAAAGGTGGCTGACTCGGAGAATGTCCTTGGCGCAGGCAGTGTGCTGCCAAGTGGGGTGTAGAACCCATCGACGGAGAAAACGTAATTCCCGGGCGAAAAGTTGATCTTCTTGCTCAGTTCCCCCCAATAGCCATTGTTGCATTCGTTCGTTGTAGGCCTTTCCGATAGATCGAAGTAGACCAGCACGCGCTCCTGAGGTTGCAGCAGGAAGCTCTTCGCACTGTCGTCAAACGCGCTGTTGTGCAGCGCATCGTAGAACCAGGCACAACTCTTCATGGGCGGCGACAAGATGGCGTGCACTGCTAATTGGGTAGAGGACAGATCGACATAGATTGGCGTGTTGGAGACATTTTCCAAACTCGCCGACATGCTGTAAATCGACCCAAGAGTGATCACAGGAGTTGAGGACGAGATGGTCACCTTGATACCGGTTCCTGCATTTCCCGGTTGATCCTGGGTTGGGTTCGTTTCGCCCTTCAGTGCCTTGGGAGGAGCGGATGCGTTTGTCACAGGTTTCGCCGGATCTTGCGCCCTTGACGCAGGTTGTGTCGCCTTTGCTTTCAGAGCAGAAACCTGCTCCGATTGAAACGCAGCTGCACTCATAACCCCGCTCATTAGCAACAGGAGCGAAATCAGTGCACAAAGCTGGATGGACCTCATTGCGCCACCTCCACACTTGGGGAATTGGAGTTGGCTTACATTTCGTCACGGGAACGCAAAGAAGTCAAGGAATTTTTTCATGCCCCGAAACACTGACACGCAGGGCAAACGCATTTGGAATGACAAGCTCTTGACCTTGTGAGGGAGATGCTTTTGAGGGCGAATCGAGGTGGAAAAACAGAGCAGGTTGGGATGGTTTGGGTACGGGAATTTCGACGTGCGAAAAGTGCCATTTTTTGCTCTAAAGTGCCAGTTTCGATGGTGTTTTTGGTGTTTTTTTGCCTGAAAATGGGGGTTTGTGTTTACCGATAGGTAAACAGGAGGTTTTTGTAACTCATTGAATCGGAATCAGTTAAGCGGATTCTACCTTCGATTTTTTGACGAATTTGGGTGGGGGGGGGTGGGGTCTCAGCGTTTTTGGGGGTTTGAAGGCCGGAAAAACAGGGATCAGGAATTAGAAAACAGGGGCAAAGGCGGGGCGATGGAATTGGCGAGGGCGCGGGTTGCGCTTTGCTGGACGATTTTGGCATGAGAAACACCCCTACAAGGATTGTGCGCCAAAAGGGGGTAATTGCCTGCACATTTGGTGCGGGTTGAAGTTGTTGTATTTAAGTAGGTTAGTCAAAGTCAGTTGGGGGAGGGTCTTGCTTTTTTTGACGGGGTATCGGGGAATCGGGTTGCAGGCCTGCCTGAAGGCGCATTCAGTGGTTCGATCGATTTTCAAATGCGTTTGCCCTGCGCTGAGACGTGAGAAACAGCCACTTTTTCTCATTCGTCCCCATCTGTGCAGCGATAATTTGACCGTCAATTCCACAACCCATCGCGCACCCCAGTGAACCCAGGGCTCAAACCTGCTAAAATCGATTGAATCCACTCCCCGGAGAGGCGATGCAGGCTATCTTAGCGCTCGAGGACGGGCGCATCTTTCGCGGCCTCGGCTTTGGTCACCCAAGTGAATGCCAGGGTGAAGTCGTTTTTAATACTTCTTTAACCGGATACCAGGAGATCGCTACCGATCCCTCCTATGCCGGGCAAATTGTAGTTCTCACCAATCCCCAGATCGGCAACTACGGCACGTGTCAGGCAGACAACGAGTCAGCCAAGCCCTTTATTGAGGGCCTGATCGTTCGCGAATTCTCGCCCATAAGCTCAAATTGGCGCTCCGACCAGGTCACCGACGAGTATATGGAGCGTTATTCCGTGCCCGTGCTGGCCGAGATTGATACTCGAGCGCTGGTAAGGCATTTGCGCACCCATGGCGTGATGCGCGGCGTGATTTCAACCGATGTCAGCGATCCCGATGCGCTCGTCGCCAAGGCCCTGGCCATCCGCAAAATGGATGGAACAGACTTGGCGCGCGTAGTCTCGACCAAGGCCATTTACAGCTTCGACGAGGACGACACCCGCAACCAGTCCGGTGATCCATTCCTGACCTCAGGCTTTGGTGCGGACCCGGTGTTTCACAACCGGCTCCACGTTGTCGCCTATGACTTCGGCATCAAGAACAACATTCTGCGCATGCTCACGCGTGAGGGCTGCCGCGTAACGGTGGTTCCGGCGGAGACTTCGGCTGAGGACGTGCTGGAACTGAAGCCGGACGGCGTCTTCCTCTCGAACGGCCCCGGCGATCCGGAGCCGGTGGACTACGCGGTGCGGGCAATCCAGAAGTTCCTGGGGCGCGTGCCGGTCTTTGGAATCTGCCTCGGCCATCAGCTCACCGGCCTTGCACTGGGCGGCAAGACGTACAAGCTGAAATTCGGCCACCACGGCGGCAACCACCCGGTGCGCAACAACACTACCGGCAAGGTTGAGATTACTGCCCACAATCACAACTTTGCCGTCGATCCCGACTCCATTAACGCCAACGAAGTTGAACTGACCCATGTGGATCTGAACGACCAGACGCTGGAAGGGTTGCGCCACAAGACGCTGCCGCTGTTCAGCGTCCAGTACCACCCGGAGGCTGCGCCGGGCCCGCACGACTCGCATTATTTGTTCCGGGACTTCCGCACGATGATGGAGGAGTGGAAGGGATGAGGCACCTTAGTTCAAGTATCGAACTGTTCAAGAGTTTCAAGAGGCGGGGCATTTGCCCCGCTCTTTTGCGTAAGCATTGCTTTGAAAGGGCACGACTTCAGTCGTGCCCAGCAAGATTCGAGCCTGGAAGAAATGAAGGGTACGGGCTTCAGAGGCTGCGGAAAAAGTCGGGTTTTGAGTCAAGATTCACAAAGAACATCCCTCGGGGGCTAAAGCCCAGCGTTTATTTTCAGCCACTTGCGGCACGACTGAAGCCGTGCCCTTTCAAAACTTCGGCCATTTGGTAGTTTTTCCGCAGCCTGTAAAGCCCACAGTCATTGGCAGCATGGATGTACGGGCTGAAGCCCGTACCCTTCAACCAGAACCATCTCAAAGCTTGAACAGCAAAAACTCTCAGGAAGTAGAAAAAGTAAATGCCACGCAGAAATGACATACAAAAGATCCTAGTGATCGGCTCCGGCCCGATCGTCATCGGCCAGTCCGCCGAGTTTGACTACTCCGGCACCCAGGCCTGCAAAGCCCTTAAGCAGGAGGGCTACGAGGTGGTGTTGGTGAACTCCAACCCGGCTACCATCATGACCGATCCCGAGCTGGCCGACCGCACTTACATCGAGCCGCTTACGCCCCAGTACGTCGAAGAAATCATCCGTATTGAGTCGCAGATGCTCACCGACAAGCCGGGTTCAGGCATCTTCGCGCTGCTGCCGACGGTCGGCGGCCAAACAGCCCTCAATCTCGCCGTCGATCTGGCCGACGCCGGCATTCTCGACAAGTACAACGTCGAGCTGATCGGCGCCAAACTCGAGGCAATCAAGAAAGCCGAGGATCGTCTGCTCTTCAAAGACGCCATGATCCGCATCGGCCTCGAAGTCTCGAAATCCGCGCTCGTCAACAACCTTCGCGACGGTCTCGATTTTGCCGGCAAGCTCGGCTTTCCGGTCCTCATCCGCCCCAGCTTTACCTTGGGAGGATCAGGCGGCGGCATCGCCTACAACCGCGAAGAGCTGATGGAAATTCTTGCCCGCGGCCTCGACCTTTCCCCCGTCCACGAGTGCCTGATCGAGGAGTCCGTCCTCGGCTGGAAGGAATACGAGCTCGAGGTGATGCGCGACCTGGCCGACAACGTCATCATCATCTGCTCCATTGAAAACTTTGACCCGATGGGCGTCCACACCGGCGACTCCATCACCGTGGCCCCGGCGCAAACCCTCACCGACCGCGAATACCAGAAGATGCGGGACGCTGCTATCGCCGTCATGCGCGAGATTGGCGTAGAAACTGGCGGCTCCAACGTGCAGTTTGCCGTCAACCCCGTAGACGGCCGCATGACGGTGATCGAGATGAACCCGCGCGTCTCGCGGTCCTCGGCGCTGGCGTCAAAGGCCACCGGCTTCCCCATCGCCAAGATCGCCGCCAAGCTGGCCGTGGGCTACACTCTCGACGAAATTCCCAACGACATCACCCGCAAGACGCCCGCCTGTTTCGAGCCCACTATCGATTACGTCGTCGTCAAAATCCCCAAGTGGCAGTTCGAAAAATTCCCCGGCTCCGACGACACGCTGGGCCCGCAGATGAAGTCGGTCGGCGAGGTCATGGCCATGGGTCGCACCTTCAAGGAAGCGCTGATGAAAGCCTGGCGCGCCCTTGAGACCGGCAAGAAGACCGGGGCCGAAATCAACTTGGAACCCCGCCGCCTGACCCAGCGCCTCGTCACCCCGCAGCCTGAGCGCCTCGGCTACATTCGTTTCGCTTTTGAGCGCGGCATGAGCGTCCGGGAAGTCGCCCGTCTCACCACCATGGACCCCTGGTTCCTCCACCAGATCCGGGAAATCACGCTCGAGCAGCAGAATATCTCCGCCACCAGGCCGGAGACGATCACCTATGACCACCTGCGCCAACTCAAGCGCCTCGGCCTCAGCGATGAACGCATCGCCGCCGAGTGGAAGCTCGAAGGCCACGCCGGCATCCAGCGGGTGAGGGAACTGCGCGAGTCCAAGGGCATCAAGCCAGTTTTCAAGCTGGTGGACACCTGCGCCGCCGAGTTTGAATCCATGACCCCCTACCTCTACTCCACCTACGACGAAGAGGACGAGGCGCCCCCGACCGACAAGCCGAAAATCATCATCCTCGGCTCGGGTCCAAATCGCATCGGGCAGGGAATCGAGTTTGACTATTGCTGCTGCCACGCCGCCTTCGCACTCAAGGACGACGGCTATGAGACCATCATGGTCAACTGCAATCCTGAGACCGTTTCCACCGACTACGACACCAGCGACCGGCTCTACTTCGAGCCGTTGACCCTCGAAGACGTCCTCGCCGTCTACAACCACGAAGCGCAATCCGGCGCACCTATCGGCATGATTGTGCAGTTCGGCGGGCAGACTCCGCTCAACCTTTCGCAGCGGCTGCGTGCGGCGGGCGTGCCCATCATCGGCACCTCACCCGAATCCATCGACCTGGCCGAAGACCGCAAGCGCTTTGGCAAGCTGCTTGAAGAGCTTGAAATTCCCCAGCCTCGCGGCGGCACCGCCACCAGCGTTGACGAGGCTCTGGCCATCGGCGAGCGCATCGGCTACCCGGTCCTCGTCCGTCCCAGCTATGTCCTCGGCGGCCGGGCCATGGTCATCTGCTATGACGGCGAGGCCGTTGCCCAGTATATGAAGCAGGCGGTTGAGTACTCCCAGGAGCGGCCGGTGCTCGTTGACCACTTCTTGATGGATGCGACCGAGGTCGATGTCGACGCGCTCTGCGACTCCGAAGATGTAATCATTGCCGGCATCATGCAGCACATTGAGGAGGCCGGCATCCACTCCGGCGACTCCTCGTGCGTCCTTCCCGCCGTCAACATCCGCCCGGAAACCCTGGAAGTCCTGCGCACCTACACGCGCAAGCTTGCCCTCGCGCTCAAGGTCGTGGGCCTGGTCAACCTCCAGTTCGCAATTCAGCGCGACGCGGAGGGCGCGGACCATGTCTACGTCATCGAGGTCAACCCGCGCGCCTCGCGTACCGTGCCTTACGTCTCAAAAGCTACGGGCATCCCGCTGGCCAAAGTAGCCGCGCGCTTGATGACGGGCCGCAAGCTGCGTGAACTTCTGCCTCGTCAACTGGCAGGCGGGAAGGATCTGGAAACCGGCACTTTTTACTACGTGAAGTCGCCCGTCTTTCCGTGGAACAAGTTCGCCGGCGTTGACACTGTTTTGGGCCCGGAGATGCGCTCCACCGGCGAGGTAATGGGCGTTGCGGCTACCTTTGGTGAAGCTTTTGCCAAGGCACAGCTCGCTGCCGGACAAGTGCTGCCGAGCGGCGGAACCGTCTTTTTCAGCGTCAACGACCATGACAAGGACGCGGCCATGGAACTGGCCCGGCGCTATGTGCATCTGGGTTTCAAAATTGTGGCCACCGAAGGCACGGCCAACGTATTGGAGAGCATTGGCCTGAGCGTGGAGCGGGTGTTCAAGGTGAAAGAAGGCCGGCCGAACGTGGTTGACCTCATCAAAGGCGATCGCATTCAGCTCATAATCAACACGCCCCGCGGGCAGGATACGTTCTTCGACGAAAAGGCGATTCGCCGTGCCGCGGTGCTCGCGCGCATTCCGACTATCACCACCATCGCCGCGGCCCAGGCTGCTGCCGAGGGAATTGCCGCCATGCAACGGCAGATAACAACCGTCTACGCCCTGCAGCAACTGCACGCGGATACGGGAGTCTGAGGAAACCTGGGAGGCGGTGCGCAGAATGAGGGAACGTTGAGGCCATGATCCGTAAACACGCCGTGTGATTGTGCAGCATAGGTGTGGGTTGGAACACCGGCATTCCAAGGCGAGTGCTCTAAAGTGCAACGAGGTCGACAGGCAGGGAATTGACCCGCATCTCAGCAGGTTCTTCGCTTACTACTTCTTTTTCATCGCGAAGCGTGCGCCGATGGCATAGCCGATCAGTGCGGCGGCGGGCCAGGTGCCCAGGAAAGGCCCATCGTTATCGATGAGGCCGCTGGGGCTGGGAAGGCTGAGGAACGTCCGCGAAAGCTTCTCAGTCGCGTCACACTGCAGGCAGGCGTTTGGGCCGGTGGGCATGTCGAGAATCCACAGGCTGATAATCAGAACCCAGACCAGACCGATGAGCCAGACCAGGGTCGCCATCTCGTCCTGCCGCTTGCTGTTTACCGCAAAGCCCACAATCAACGGCACACAAGTTGACAGCAGCAGAATGAACGACTGAGGCACGCCGGAAGGGTTGAGAATATTGCCCAGCATCATCAGGGCCAGCCACGACCCGAGCGCAAGAGCGGTATGGCCAAAAAACCAGACGGCCTGGTTGGACAGCTTGGCGGAATTTTGTTCTTCCTTATCCACCTGCAACAAAGGCTCCATCCGCACAGCTCCTAAACCGATCTTTCCTCAGACTATAGTCTATTTACCATAGGCTTGCGAAGGACGCACCACAATTCCACTTTCGTTCGCGAAGCCCTGCAAAGCGGAGGTAACTGCGTCTCTGGCACTACAATAAGAACATGCTGATTGAGGGCATTTTCGCCGCTGTTCCCACGCCGTTCTATCCGAACGAGCAAATCTATTTCCGCAAGCTGGAAGCCAATGTCGCACGCTACTCGCGGAGCCTCCTCTCTGGAATGTTGCTGCTCGGTTCTACCGGCGAGGCTGTGGCGCTGGATGAGACCGAGTCGCGCGAAGTGCTTCGCGTGGCTGCCGACGCTGCCGCACCGGAAAAGGTGCTGATCGCCGGCGTTGGGCGCGAAAGCGTCAAGAATACGGTTGAGCTGGCGGATGCCGCGGCGGCGTTCCACTACGACGCCGTGCTGGTGCGGACGCCGACCTACTATGCCAGCCAGATGTCGACGGCCGCGGTTCTCAATTACTTCCGCAGCGTGGCGGATCGTTCGCCGCTGCCGGTGATGCTCTACAACATTCCGCGATGCGTCCCTTACAGCATCCCAATTGACGTGATTGCCGAACTCGCGCAGCACCCCAACATCATCGGCATCAAGGACTCCAGCGGGGAGCTTGGCCGGATTGGCGCCACAATCGAAGCCACCCGCAGTGCGCCGCGACGCACCGTTACCGTGACCCAGATCTTTGAGGCCGTAACAGGCCGCATGCTGGCTGCCAAACCAGAGGTCCAGGCCAGCACATTTGTCTCCGCCGACGATCTCGCCGGCGGCTCGGCTGTGGCTACCGCTCCGCCGGTTGCCGCCCTCAAGACCCGGACAAAGGAAGTTGGCTTCCAGATCCTGACTGGCTCATCGTCCATTCTGCTGGAGGCGCTCGAAGCAGGGGCCTCCGGCGCGATCCTTGGCTTTGCGGCCTGCGCGCCTCAGGCTTGCCAGGAGGTTTATCTGGCATGGAAGGATCACGACCAAAAACTCGCCGCGGAGAAGCAGGCGCGCATCGCCGGACCCGGCCAGCGCATTGTTGGGCAGCTCGGCATCAGCGGCGTCAAATATGCCTGTGACTTCAACGGCTACTACGGCGGCCGCGCAAGGTCACCGCTGCTCCCGGTTCCAGCAGCCGAGAAGGCGGAAATCGAAATTCTGCTTGCAGGCATCCGAAACTAGGGAGTATCCGATATAGGGCCAATGTCTGATAACGGATATTCTGTATACTGAACCCCATGATTCTAAAGAGGGCGGAATTCCCTGGCCATGATCCGCGCCGCTGAGGCGATTGCCCCTTCTCGCTGGGCTCTTGGTGCACTGCCCTCAATGACATACGCGGCAATCAAAATGGGAGCCCTGTTCGGGGGCCAAAAGATTCCAATGTCGCCGATTGCGCCGTTTTCCCCCGTTCCGGTCTTGTCTCCGGCACGCCAGTCTTTCGGTACCCCGGCGCGCAAACGGTTTCCCCCGGTCTCGCATTTCTCCAGCCAGCCAATCAGCCGGTTGCGGCTCGCTGGGAGCAAAAACCTTCCCGTCAGCAGTCCCTTCATCAAGTTCAGCATGGCGGTAGGACTGGTCGTATCCCGCACATCGCCGGGCAGCGCGCTGTTCAAATCCGGCTCTGTGCGGTCAAGTCGAGTGACCGGGTCGCCCAGCGATCGAATGAAGCTTGTCACACCGGCCGGCCCTCCAACCTGGGCCAGCAGCAGGTTAGCCGCCGCATTGTCGCTCACCTCGACAGCGGCCGCACAAAGATCCCCTACCGAAAGCGCTCCCTCTTTGACATGGCCA
>Ga0302319_10002490_pt1 | contig 39667 bp, 34 predicted proteins | sample Bog_T0_2_FD_203319 | JGI IMG/M metagenome (GOLD analysis project Ga0302319, IMG submission 203319) | Peat permafrost microbial communities from Stordalen Mire near Abisko, Sweden - Bog_T0_2 | ecosystem: Environmental > Terrestrial > Soil > Wetlands > Peat | place: Sweden: Abisko, Stordalen Mire... | reverse complement strand
CTTCCTTTACGCTACTCTACGAACTCGGCTGGCCGTGGCAGTCGGCCGGGTCTCCTTCCCGGACGTGCTTCGCCTCCGCCTGTCCGGCCGCATACCACTTGGCATGACTGTCGGTAAAGGAGATCACTGTGCCGTTGTTGTGACGCGCCCCAATCGTGTCCCCCGCGAAGGCAAGTCCGCCGTCGTTGGTCGTTCCCGAGCCCGAGTCCTTGTCTCCCTCTTCGCCGAAGAGCATCATCGTTGAAGGATCCTCAAAGATTGTCGTCGAGAGACCGTAAGCGTAGCCAAGGAACGGGTTGGGCGGGTTGAGAAGGCAATCGTTGACCGCGTAGCTGAGACCATCGGCTTTGCCCTGGGCATCCGATGGGCACACATAGATGCCCTTGCTCTTGGTGTATGGCCAAAGGCTGCCTTTGGTCACGTCAAAGGGGCCGAACGGAAACACGTCGTAGTAGACCCAGCCGCCAACCAGCCCAGCGCCTTGTGGACCTCCGGTGACGGTCGGGAATATGTCGTCACAGTCGGCGGTATAGAGCGCCACTGATGTCGCCAGTTGCTTCTGGTTCGATAGGCAGTTGGCTTGGTGCGCAGCCTCCTTGGCGCGGCTGAACACCGGGAAGAGGAGCGCAGCCAACACCGCAATAATGGCGATGACGGTGAGAAGCTCAACGAGGGTGAATGCCTTGACGTTCTTTGTCATGAGTAGCGGCTCCATTTCGAAATGATTACGCCTTGACCCAAGGGACCGTTGCGACGTTCCGAAATGCAGAACCTATCCCAATCATGTTATCTACCGCCTTAGTGAAACCGTGCTCGTAATGTTTCGGGGTGGGAGAAACGGCCTGACCGGCCCGACGACGTTGTGTCATCCTCAAGGGTATGTGCGGAATCGCCGGCTACGTAGGCCCCAAGAACGCGGTTAGCGTTGTTTTCGATCAACTCAAGCGCCTGGAGTACCGAGGCTACGACTCCGCCGGCATCGCCTACCGCGACAACGGGGATATCAAAGTCGTGAAACGGGCAGGCAAGCTCTCCGTCCTCGGCAAGGCTTTGAGCGACGATCCGGTCGACGAATCCCACACCGCCATTGCCCACTCACGCTGGGCGACCCATGGAGGCCCCACCGATGACAACGCCCATCCCCACTACGACGCCTTTGAGCAGGTGGCGATCATCCACAACGGCATTATCGAGAACTACCTAGACCTGAAAGATGAGCTGGTCAAGCAAGGTCACGTTTTCCGGTCTCAGACCGACACCGAGGTTGCCGCCCACGTCATTGGCGCCGAGTATGTTGAGGGAGTCAATCTCGAACAAGCGGTCATTCGGGCGGTTCGAAAATTCAGGGGCGCCTACGCGATCGTCGTGGTGTCCAAACGTGAAGACGGCAAGATTGTCGCCGCCAGGAACGCAAGTCCCATAGTGGTCGGCATGGGGGAGAGCGAGGTTGAGAACATGCTCGCCAGCGACATCCCTGCTCTGCTGCCCTACACCCGCACCATCGCGGTGCTGGCGGAGGACCACTTCGTGGTCATCACCAAGGACAGCGTGAAGTTTCTCAACTCCGACGGCAAGGAGGTGCACGTTCCCACCCAACATGTGGATTGGGACGTCGCCGCCGCCGAGCGAGGCGGATACGACCACTTCATGCTCAAGGAAATTCACGAACAGCCCGCGGTGATTCGTCAGAGTCTCGCCGGGCGCATTGATGAAGGGGTAGTGAAACTCGCCGGAGTTTTCAGCGACATCGTCTGGACTGAGATCGACCGAGTCAACATCATCGCCTGCGGCACTGCGTTTCATGCCGGCCTCATGGGCAAGCACCTTTTCGAGAAGCTCCTCCGGCTGCCAACCGATGTTTATTACTCCAGCGAGTTCCGCTACGGCGATCCCGTGCTTTCACCCAAATCGCTCGCCATTTTCGTGAGCCAGTCTGGCGAAACCGCTGACACCCTTGCCGCTCTCAAGCTCTGCAAGCAGCGCCGCATCCGGACCCTCGGGGTCGTGAACGTCCTCGGCTCCAGCATCTCTCGGGAATGCGACCGCACCATCTTCACCCAGGCAGGTCCCGAGATTTGCGTGGCCAGCACCAAGGCCTATGTGGCCCAGGTGATGGTCCTCACCTTGCTCGCGCTATACATGGCCCAGGTTCAAGAAACTGCCGGCATCCGCGTCCCGGAATGGACCGAGGAACTCTTGAAGCTGCCCGAGATTGCCGCGGAGATCTTAAGGCTTGAACCGGAGGTCATCAAGATTGCCGAGAAGATCAAGGACATGCCCTTGTGCTTCTTCCTCGGTCGCGGCGCCGACGCTTACGTGGCCCTCGAAGGCGCCCTTAAGCTCAAGGAGATCGCGTACATTCCCACCCAGGAATCGCCCGCCGGAGAAATGAAGCACGGTCCCCTCGCCCTCATTACCGAGGGAGTGGTTGCGGTCTTCGGCGCTACCGACCCGGCGGTGGAAGAGAAGGTCGTCAGCAACATGCGCGAGGTGCAGGCCCGCGCTGGCCACGTCGTCACCGTCGCAACCCAAAACATGCACACGGTTGACAAGGCTTCCGATTCCCTCATCCGTATTCCCGGCGTGAAGGAGCCGTTCCTCAACGCCCTTCTCTCGGCGATCCCCCTCCAACTTCTCGCGTACCACATCGCGAGGATGAAGGGCTGCGAAATCGACCAGCCACGCAACCTGGCGAAGTCGGTAACCGTCGAGTAGCGGCAAACGCAAAGCCCGTAAATTCCAGGGTGCATCCTGTCGCCCCTCAGGATGACAATTTAGGTTGGCGTCTCCCATTCCTGGAATCGGCGACGTATGGGGTTCACATGGGAGCAGTTTTATGAGTCCGCTGGGCGCCTTAGACCTGGCGGAGGCGCAGCCGTTGGCGGTGTTGCCAACTTGCGCGGCCACCCCGGTCCCTTATGCTCGCGCCAAGCGAGCCTGCGACATCGCCCTGTCGCTCCTTCTCTTGCTTGTTGCTTTTCCCTTTATGCTAGTGGTCGCTCTCTTGGTCAAACTGACCAGCAAGGGACCCGTGTTCTATGTAAGCGACCGCGTCGGCTTGGCTGGCAAGACGATCCGTTTCACCAAATTCCGCACGATGATCGTGGATGCCGACCGGCTGATTGCCGTGCTGAAGAGCAAGAACGAAAAAGACGGCCCCATTTTCAAGATGAAGGACGACCCGAGGATCACACCCATCGGCCGCTTTCTCCGCAAGTTCAGCCTTGACGAGTTGCCCCAGTTGTGGTCGGTGCTCACCGGGGATATGAGCATGGTCGGCCCACGGCCGCCCCTGCCACGCGAGGTCGCTCGCTACGACACCCGCGCTATGCGACGTCTATCGGTCACTCCTGGGATCACCTGCTACTGGCAGGTGATGGGCCGCAGCAACCTCACCTTCGAAGAGTGGTTGGCCCTGGACTTGAAGTACATCGACGAGATGAGCTTCTGGACCGATGTGAAAATCCTCCTTCGGACTCCGCTGGCGGTCTTTGGCGGGAAGGGCGCCTACTAGCGGTCAATTTCACCGAGGACGATGTCAATGGATCCGATGATCGCAATGACGTCCGCTATGAGCCGTCCCACGGATAGCACCTCAAGCGACTTGAGGTTCATGAGGGAGGACGGGCGCACATGCCAGCGATACGGACGGTTGGTCCCGTCAGAGACGATGAAGAAGCCGATCTCGCCCTTTGAGCCTTCCATTCCAGCGTAGGCCTCGCCCACTGGGGGGTGGAAGCCTTCGGTGTAGAGTTTGAAATGATGGATGAGCGACTCCATCGAGTTGTCCAGTTCCTCGCGCGGAGGCGGCGCAATTTTGCGATCGCTCGTTCGGAAGTCGCCCTCGGGGAGACCGTCGAAAGCCTGGCGAATGATCTTGCAGCTTTCCTTCATTTCCGCGATGCGGACGAGGAAGCGATCGTAAACGTCGCCCCGTGAGCCGACAGGAATCTTGAAATCGAAGTCCTCGTAGCTGGAGTAGGGGTTGCTCTTGCGCAGGTCCCAGGCAACGCCGCTCGCGCGGGCAATGGGTCCGCTACAGCCAAGCTCCAGGGCCTGTTTGGCGCTCAGGATGCCCACATCGTAGGTCCGCTCCTTCCAGATCGGGTTTTCTACCAGAAGGTTCTCAACCACTTCGAGCTCGCCTGGGAAGGTCTCAAGAAAGGCGTTCAGTTTCTTGTCGAAACCCTCCGGCATATCGCCGCGCAGACCGCCGGGGACGATCCAACTCGGCATCATCCGCACCCCGGCGAACATCTCGAACATGTCGAGGACCATTTCCCGCTGCTGGAAGATGTAGAAGAACGGCGTCATCGCGCCGAGGTCTAGTCCGTGGGTGCCAAGCCAAACGCAGTGACTGGCAATACGGCTCAGTTCGGTGAGAATGACCCGCAGATACTGCGCCCGCTTGGGAATCTCACAACCGAGGAGCTTTTCGACCGCCAGCGCGTGGGCCAGATTGGTGCCATTCGCGTTCAGGTAGTCCATGCGGTCGGTCATGACCACGCATTTGTGATACTGCTGGTATTCGGCTTCCTTCTCCATGCCGGTGTGCAGGTAGCCGATTTGGCACTTGGCCTGGATGATCACCTCGCCTTCCAGTTCAAGAATGACCCGAAGCACTCCGTGGGTCGAGGGGTGCTGAGGCCCCATGTTCACGATCATCGTGTTTTCAGCGGTGCGCTGAAAGATCGTCTCGGTGGACGGCATGAAGGTGTTGGTTGACATGGGCCTTTTTATTCTCCCCAAGGGTACCCGGAAGAGCCAAGTGAAGCAGGTTGAGTCGCCCCACTCCTCGCCCCGAGGGATGTTTGCGGGGAGCCTCAAGGCCGCGGACCCGAATGCAAGGCATCCCGCCTCAGAATCAGTCGGTCGCAATGGCGAGATGCAACGAACGACAAGTCATTACGGCGCCTTCTGAGGAATACTCACCATCATGGCCCGACCGATCTATCTTGAAAGGGGACTCGAACTGAGTCCGTTTACGCTCAAGCGCATGCTTGAATCGATTGACCCCTCGCGATACGACGAACGCCTCGGCCCCGACCGATTCAGCCTACGCGAGGTTGTCGCCCACCTGGTCGACTTCGACCTGATGATCCGATCGCGCATGGAGTTGGCGCTAGCCAGTCCCGGAGCCGTCGTGCCGGTTTGGGACGAAGACGCGGAGGCGGCCGCCCATAACTACGCCACCTTGGAGGTGGCGCCCACTCTGGACAAACTCTTGAAAGGTCGGGCCAAGACGGTAGAACTCTTCAAGTCGCTCTCCGAGGAGCAGCAAAAGCAGACCGTCACCCATGCCGTCCGTGGCCCCCTGTCTATCTTGGACTTGGGCGTTTTCGAGCTAGGGCACGATTCCTACCACCTCGAGCAGGTGTCGCACTACCTTCGCTAGCGGTGTTAGACCGTTCTGGGCATCGTTTGGCGGGTGGATGTCAAACTCTGAGGACAGATGGCAAACAACCTGGGAATCACCCCCCGAAGCGAGAATTACAGCGAATGGTACAACGATCTGGTCTTGAAGGCGGATCTCGCCGACCACTCGGCGGTCCGAGGCTGCATGGTCATCAAGCCGCACGGCTACGCCCTCTGGGAGCTGATGCAGCGGGCGCTTGACGACATGTTCAAGGCCACTGGCCATGTGAACGCCTACTTCCCCCTCTTCATCCCCAAGTCGTTCTTCGAACGGGAAGCCGAGCATGTGGAGGGTTTCGCCAAGGAATGCGCGGTCGTTACCCATCACCGCCTCAAGCCTGGCCCCGATGGCAAGGGCCTGATCGTGGATCCCGACGCCAAGCTGGAAGAAGAGCTCATCGTGCGCCCCACCAGCGAGACCGTCATCTGGAACACCTACTCCAAGTGGATTCAGAGCTACCGCGACCTGCCCCTCCTCATCAACCAGTGGGCGAACGTCGTGCGATGGGAGATGCGCACCCGCCTATTTCTGCGCACCGCCGAATTCCTCTGGCAAGAGGGCCACACCGCTCACGCCACTTATGACGAGGCAGAGGAGGAGGCGATGACCATCCTCAACGTCTACCGCCGCTTCGCCGAAGAGTGGATGGCGGTGCCGGTGCTCACTGGCCTCAAGTCGGAGGGCGAGAAATTTGCCGGCGCCGATCACACCTACTGCATCGAGGCGCTCACCCAAGACCTGCGCGCCATCCAAGCCGGCACCTCCCATCACCTGGGCCAGAACTTTGCCAAGGCGTTCGGCACTCAGTTTCAATCGAAGGAGGGCAAGCTGGAGTACGTTTACGCCACCTCATGGGGCGTGTCCACTCGCCTCATCGGCGCCCTCATCATGGCCCACTCCGACGATAAGGGCTTCCTCTGTCCTCCCAGGCTGGCCCCCGTGCAAGTCGCGGTCCTTCCGCTCGGGAAAGACGACGCCACCCGCGGCCTCACCTACCCGGTCGCCGACCGAATTGCCGATTCCCTACGCGCCATCGCCTGGAACGGCGTCCCCATTCGGGTCAAGGTTGATAAGCGCGAGAAGGAGAGCCCCGGCTTCAAGTACAACGATTGGGAACTGCACGGCGCCTGCGTCCGCGTGGAACTTGGCCCCCGTGATTTGGAGGCCGGCCACTGCGTGGTCGCCCGACGCGACACCGGCGACAAGCTCACCCTCCCCCTTGATGAGGCTCTCGCCGGCGAAGTCGCCGCGCTTCTTAGCGCCCAACAGACCGCCCTATATGACAAGGCCCTCGCCGACCGGGAAGCCCATACCGTGCGGGTGGATACCTGGGAGGAGTTTCAGAAGCTGTTCGAAGGCGAGAACGCCCCCGGCTTCGTGGTCGCCCATTGGGACGGAACCCAGGCCACCGCCGACCGCATCTCCGAGGTCACCAAGGCAACCATCCGATGTATCCCGCTGACCCCGCTCCACCCCGACGACGCCCGACCGGGCGCTTGCGTCCTCACCGGCAACCCCAGCCCCCAGCGCGTCGTCTTTGCCAAGGCCTACTGAGGATCGGGTAGCCTTTCACCGTCCCGCGCGGCTGTAGCTCAGTGGATAGAGCGCTTCCCTCCGGAGGAAGAAGTCGGAGGTTCGAGTCCTCTCAGCCGCGCCATTTTTTGCACAAAAAAAGAGTCGTCGCGGGCAGGGCGATAAGCGGTGCGCCGGAGCGCAAAACGAAACCGATCACAGGAGCTTCTTGAAATCGTCGAGCGTGAGCCCAGCGTCGCGCACGATTCCAGCCATCGTGAAAGGCTGAATGGGGTTGTGACGAGGAATCGTCAGAATCCGAACTCCATGCGACATGTCACGTGCCTTCCTTGAGGCTCAATTCTGAACCCGTCTTCTCCAAGGCTCGGATAGCGCTCAAGTGATTTACGCCGGGCAATTTAGGCAACGCCAATCCGCACAACGTGAGTCTTGGGCCCGGTCTCCCGGCTGGACAATGCAGCCGCGACGGCAAGATATTCAGCGATGGCCTCTTGAATGTTCACAAGGGCTAACTACGCAGGCAGAAGATAGGTTCGGAGAGAGTCGGGAATCAACTCCTCTCCCGATGCTGTTTGCGGGAGAGGCCATCCGGGGCAGGGGCACGCCGGCTTGGTGAGATAAACGGAGATCATCTGGAAAGCCTGCGGTCATCGACCACGGGTCGGTATCTCCATCACCAGTTGGCTTCCGGAGGTTGGAGCCGTTTTGTTTTTGATGCAGACCTTCCGTTGACCGGGGGCATCGGTTATGATGGATTTAAGCCATGAGCTACCATCTCACCCCGCAGGAACAACAGCTCCTGGAAGCGCTGATCTCTGGTTATTCGCAGCGCGAGATCTGCCATCGCCTCTCGATCAGCGCACTCGAAATAGACCAAATCTGGGAGCGGGTTCACGAGGAGATGGAGTCCGCGGATGCTGAGACCCCGGCGGACATTGAGCTGCGAGAGGGCTACCACCGCGTTGAAAGGCGCCACCTGGAGGCCGAGCTCTGGGCGAGTGAAGCACGGCTGAACGCGCTGATGGATACTGCGCCGGAGGCGATTCTCGTGATCGACGGGCGGAGCGGCAAGATTCAGCGCATCAACAATCAGGCGCTGCTGCTTCTAGGCTACACCCTTCGCGAAATGATTGGCGCCTCCATGGAAATCCTGGTGCCCGAAGAACTCAGAGACATCCATGTAAGCTACCGGCTGGGCTTTCTCAACAGCGTCCGCAAACGCGAATTGGGCTACCACCCCCTTATTCAGGGGGTTTGCAAGGATGGGCGCTTGGTGAACCTGGATATCGCGCTTACCGCGACCGCGGCGACCGATGACGTCATGGTGGTGTGCCGAGTGGCCTCCGAGGCGGCCCTTCCCTCCTCTCAGCAGTCGGCACAAGCCTGAGCTCTACCACGCATAAGGGTCGTCGCCCTTGACCCAGAGTGAGGTGATGAGTTGGCCGACGTGGTAATGCTCGTGCAAGGCAATGCTGGTGAGGGCGTCGTAGCGGGGCACCATCGGCAGACCGAAGGAGGCGTACCAGGGATTATCCGCAACAACCGCTTCACCGAGCTGCTCTTCCGAAAGCGTCTCGATGTAGGCGAACGTCGCTTGGCGGACCCCGTCAAGCATCTTCTTCAGAGACCCCACGGTTGAGATGTGGTTGAGGGTTGACTCTGCCTCCGCATGGGAAAGCCTTATGCCGTCGCGGAGCAGGGCGATCGACATCACTTCGTTCATCGCGATTTCGAGCAGTTGGTCGTCAATCGGTCTGACCCCTGCCCCCGGCGCCCATGTGAGCATGTCGTCCGAGAGCCGGCCGAGCACCTCGTCGAGGTCCCGTCGGATAAAGCGAAGTCTCGATAAGATCAGTTCTTTACGCGTGGGACTGCTCATTGGCGTACCGCCAAGTCTGGCATTTTTTGGGGTGCCTGTAGGGGGCCTTGGCTTGGCGTGAGCGGCCTCAAGGCTGGTATCCTGCAAATGCCAGGACGCGATCTGTGGCGGAAATGCCAAGTCCGGAACGAACGAATGATGAGGAAGCCGCGTGCTCGCGGCGACGGGTGCTATGGTGGATGAGTGCCCTAAGCGCATCGCCAACGTTGGCCTTGGCTGCACGTTCTCTTGGCCTTCAATCGCCGATGACTGACGATAATGGGATTCATCTGAGCCCTCCAAGGGAATTGAAGACCCAATACGGCATCACCCAACAGTCCGATGAAGCGATGGCGTGGCTCCGGGACGCCAAGTTCGGGCTCTTCATTCATTGGGGGCTCTATGCGGGGCCGGGACAAGGGGAGTGGTACATGCACCAGAGTGCGGTTCCCCCCGACGAATATCGAAAGCTCGCCTCCCCGGAAAGCGGCGAGAGCTATTTTGCGGCCGACCGTTTCGACCCCGGACAGTGGGCGCAGATCGCGAAGGATGCCGGCATGAAGTGGATGTGCCTGACCACCCGCCACCACGACGGCTACTGCCTGTTCGAAAGCCCCCACCCCAACGCCTTCTCCAGCATGCAGACCCACAAGCGAGATTTCGTCAAGGAGTACGTTGAAGCCTGCCGGGGCGCCGGCCTCAAAGTGGGGCTCTATTATTCTCCCCTCAGTTGGCGGTATCCCGGTTACTACGACGTGACCGGGACCGACTGCAAGCCAAACCCCTTCGGCTACAAGACCGATCATTCCCACAAAGAGAGTGCCCGCCTCATGAAGGAGGAGAACTGCGCCAACGTTCGCCACCTGGTGACCTCCTACGGACGGATCGACCATATCTATTGGGATGGCGGCTGGCTCGCTGAACAGGGATCGGACGCCGATGCCGCCTTCTTCCACGAGCCGGGGCTCTTCATGGATCCGACGAATCCGTGGCCGGTGAGTGCGGACTCCGTGGAGCGAGACCCCCTGTCAGGCCAGGCGTTCGGCATCATGGGAGTGACCCGCAAGCACCAGCCGCAGGTGGTGGTAAACCCGCGCTACGGCTGGATCGGCGACTTTGGCGACGAGGAGGGACAAGCGCATGTCGTGGGACCCGTGCGAGCCCCATTTCTCGTTGAGAAGTGCATGACGACCCAGGCGGATGGCGCCTGGGGCTACAAGAAGGCCGATATCGATGGCGACACCATCCTTCAGCGCGACGATATCATTTCCTATTTGGCCAACTGCGTGGTGCGAGACATGGTGCTCCTCCTCAATATCGGGCCCGACCGGCACGGCGAGTTCCCCGAGCCGGTCGTGCAGCCGCTACTGAAGGTTGGAAAGTGGCTGGCGGTGGTTGGTGAAGCCATCTATGGCACCCGTGGCGGCCCCTGGCCCCCAACAGATGGCCAAGTTGGCTACTGCTACAAAGGCAATACGATCTACGCCCACCTTTTTCAAGGCTTTGCGGGATCAACGATGACCCTTCCACCGATCGGCCCGCTCCGGCCCGTTCGTGCCTACGATGCGTTCACCGGCGCCGCCTTGGAAATTGACCTCGGCGAGAACCGTACGCCTGTCATCTCCGGTCTCGATCGCACAGCGAATCCGGTCGACACCATTGTAGCGATCGATTTCGACCGACCGATCATGACTTACGCCATCTCGTCGAAATAGGAGTCACAAAGCTTATGATCGAACTCCTACCGGGATTCCCTCCTAGCGTCCTCGCCATTCGATGTTGGGGTCAAGTGTCAAAGGGTGACTACGAAACCGTGCTCATCCCGGAACTGCAGCGCGTGCTTCGGGCACATCGGAAGGTTCGCCTTTACTACCAATTGGGGCCAGGCTGGCTGGGGTTTGACTCCGGCGCCATTTGGGACGATTTCATCGCAGGCACCGAGCATCTGGACCGGTGGGAGCGCACCGCCGTCGTGACCGATGCCGAGTGGGTCCGCTGCATGTGCCAAGCGCTGAGCTTGTTCGTCCCCGGCGGCGTGCGGGTTTTCGATTTCGCCGAGGCATCGCAATCCAAAGCCTGGATTGTGGACGGACTGCCTGCTCTGATCGCCTAGCCGGTTAGGCTAAGGCACCAACACCGCCGCACCCTCGAACCGACCAGCCCGAAGGTCGGCCAGCGCCTCGTTGGCTTGGCGGAGCGGATAGGTGGTCGTCTTGGTCACGATGCCCGCCTTTGGGGCGATGCCTAGGAAGTCGAGTCCATCTTGCCGGGTGAGGTTGGCTACCGAGGCGATCTGGCGCTCCTCCCAGAGAATTTGGTAGGGAAAGCTGGGAATGTCGCTCATGTGAATGCCCGCACAAACCACCCGTCCGCCCTTCCGCACCGCCTTGAGCGCCATCGGCACAAGGTCACCAACGGTCGCGAAGATGATGGCGGCGTCGAGTTGGGCAGGCGGCATCTGGTCGGAGCCCCCGGCCCAAGTGGCCCCGAGTGAGCGGGCGAATTCCTGGGTGACCACGTCTCCCGGTCGCGTAAAGGCAAACACCGACCGACCCTGCCACTTCGCTACCTGGGCCAAGATGTGGGCGGCAGCGCCGAATCCGTAGAGACCCAGCTTCTCCCCCGTGCCGGCGATGACAAGCGAGCGCCAACCGATGAGCCCCGCGCAAAGCAGCGGCGCCTCGGCAACGTCGTCGCCATTCTCCCCAATGGGAAACGTGAAGCGGGCGTCCGCCACCGTTGCGGTCGCGAAGCCGCCATTGCGGGTGAATCCCGTGAACAGGGGGTGGTCACAAAGGTTCTCGCGTCCCTCCCGGCAGTAGGGACAGACCCCACAGGTATGCGCCAACCACGGCACTCCCACCCGTTGGCCAACCTGGAGTCCCTCAACCCCCGTTCCAAGCCTGTCGATCCGACCGACGATCTCGTGGCCCGGAATGATGGGCAGCACCGGGTTCGGAAGCTCGCCATCGACCACGTGCAAGTCGGTCCGGCATACGCCGCAGGCCGATACCTTCAGGCGCACCTGCCCGCGCCCCGGCTCGGGGTCGGGCATCTCGGTCCACTCAAGGGGTGTCCCGATTCGATTGAGAACCATTGCATTCATAAGCTTGGACCTACCCTCCTAAGACGCCGTTTCCACAGGCTCCGACCCCCTGTCCGATCAAGACAACGCCATGACCACACTGACCACCTCGCCGGCGGCCCCTCGCGCCAATTGCTAAAAACCGGAAATATTGACGCCTTTGGGAGTTGGTAAAGTCTGGGCTGAGCGGCATCCGCACCAAGATCAATGAAGAATCTCCTCCCCGCCTGCGTCAGCCTTCTCCTCACCACATTTGTTCAAGCCCAACAAGTCATCGCGATTGACGGGACCGCGCCTGGCAAGCGATTCGACGGCATCGGGGCTGTGAGCGGAGGCGGAGCGACCTCGGTCCTTCTCAAGGACTACCCCCTCGAACAACGGAATCAGATTCTCGACCTCGTGTTCAGGCCAAAGTTCGGGGCTTCGATTTCCTCCCTATATGTGGAGGTGGGCAGCGATGGCAACAGCACCCAAGGCGCCGAGCCGAGCCATATGCACACCCGCGCGGACCAAAACTATTCACGCGGCTACGAGTGGTGGCTCATGACGGAGGCGAAGAAGCGCAACCCCGACCTTTCGCTGGACGCTTGCGCGTGGGGCTGCCCCGGATGGGTGGGCCATGGGGATTTCTGGTCGCAGGACATGTGCGACTACTACGTCAAGTGGATCAAGGGCCTCAAGACACATTACGGCCTCACCCTCGACTCGATCGGCTGCCGGAACGAGCGAGGCTCGGTCGAGAGCTTCGTCAAGAAGTTTCGCCATACCCTGAACTGCGCCGGGCTACAGGCGGTGAAGATCCACGCCTTCGACAACGCGGGGCGAGGCAAGTGGGACTGGGTTGCCGATCTGACCAAGGATCCCCAACTCGCCGCCAGCGTCGACATCCTCGGGAACCACACACTTACCCGCCCAGCCACCCCACCCCTTGCCAAAGAGCTGAGCGAGCAGTTGCACAAGCCGATTTGGGACACCGAAGAGCACGTCTACAAAAAGGGATTCGACTGCGAAATCAGCATTGTTCAGGCCTTCAACCAGAACTACATCCACCAGGGAGCGACCAAGATCGTGAACTGGTACCTGATCGATTCCACCTACGGCGTGGAACCCTACACCGTCACCCCTTCGATGCTGGTTGCCAACGACCCTTGGGGCGGCCACTACGACGTGCGAGAGGCGCTATGGGGCTATGCCCATTACGGTCAGTTCTGCAAGATCGGATGGCAGTATGTCCCGGCCGGCTGCCAGGACCTTGCCGGCGGAGGGTCGGTGGTCACCCTCAAGTCACCCGCCACCGAGGACTACAGCGCCATCTTCGAAACCAAGGCGGCAATCGCCGACCAGGCGGTCGTCATCCACGTGGGTCCGGGGCTTTCCCAAGCTCCCCTTTGCGTATGGAAGAGCGATGCCGACGCCCAATTCGTCCGCCAGGCCGATATTCAGCCGGTGAACGGGACCGTACAGATCACCCTGAGTCCGCATGCGATCTACTCGCTCAGCACAACCACCGGCCAGCAGAAAGGCTCATTTGCGAACGTGCCTCCCGCCGCCGACTTTCCCTTCCCCTACCGCGAAACGTTCAAGCACTACTCCAGCGCCAAGGCCTACGGATACCTTCCCCACTACACCGCTGATATCGCCGGCGACTTTGAACTGTCGCAGCGACCCGATGGTGCGGGCATGTGTCTCCAGCAGGTGGTTGACCACAAGGCCCAAAGTTGGGCGCCGGAGTGGGCTCCATACACCATCCTCGGCGATCCCAAGTGGAGGGACTACGACCTCAGCGCCAACGTGAACATCTCAACCGGAGGCTGGGCAGCGCTTATGGGCCACGTCAGCGGCACCGGCAATGGCTGGTACGGCGCGCCTCGCGGCATCTACATGCGCCTCGATGAAAAGGGGCGCGTCTCCCTCCGGCTGGCCACCGCCAACCAGAAAGATCCCGAAGGAAAGGAACTGGCCGCCGGTCAGCTGGTCAACTTCGTGCCCGCGGCGTGGCACCACCTGAAGCTGCGCTTCATCGACGATCACATCACCGGCTTCGTGGACGGGCATCAGGTAGTGTCGGCCGAAAACGGCCAGTTCCCCGCGGGAGTGGTCGGCCTTGCTACCGGCGGCTACGGGAACGCGCGCAACTCCGCTTGGTTCGATGACGTCATCGTCAAGGAACCGGGGGGGGCAGACCCGCCGCCCACCGTGTTTCCTCAGGACGCCAACCCGATATACCGCGGTTAAGCGCTACATCGTTCGGGCAATGCGGAAGCCGACTTCATAGTTATGGGTATCGGGTGACCATTGCCAGTGATAGGCCGAGCGCTGGTGGTACACGTCGTTCTTCCAAGCGCCGCCCCTGGCGATCTTCTCGGTCCCGGTAGCGGGGCCGGTCTGGTCGATTTGGGGCGTGCTGGGATAGGGGCCCTCGTCGTACCAGTCGTCGCACCACATCCACAGGTTTCCGTTGATATCGTACACCCCGTAACCGCGTGGCTTCAAGGTTCCCACCGGATGGGGATCGGTGGTGGCATTGCGGTTGCTCCAAGCATAGTCCTTGGTCTTGTCCTGGTCGTTGTCGCTGTCTCCGAAAAACCAGGTGGTGGTGGTGCCTTCGCGGGTGACGAACTCATACTCGGCCGAGGTCAGCAGCCGGTAGCCGTTCTTCTTGATGTCATAGGTCAGACCTTCCAGGTTGGTGATTTGAGTCTTGGGGTCGCCAACCATCGCGGTGTAGCTGTAAACCGGGTCGAGGTGGTCGCGCAGGCTGAGGGCGTTGCAGTAGTAGACGGCATCGAACCAGGTGACGTCATCAATCGGGCGTTGCAGGTCGCCGGGGTGCAAGGTCGGGTTGGCACCCATCACCTGCAGATATTCGGCCTGGGTCACTTGGGTCTTGCACATCGCAAAGTTATAGGTGAACGAGACGGTGTGGGCGGGGTAGGTGAAGGTCCAGTGGCGGCCAGAATACTCCTGCCCCATCGTAAAGCTCTTGCCCTTCGTCGGGATAAGCGCCCAATTCTTCGGCAGGTGATGCCGGGGTCCGGCGGCGGCGGCAACCGCTGCCACCAAAATTGCCCCGGCAACGGATTGAGATAAACGTCTTCGTGTTTCCATCGGTCGGAGTCTACTTGGGGGCCCCGCGCATGGCGCGTTGTGAAAAGCGCGTAATAACCGAAGGCGCCCGATTGTGACGGAAACGGAAGAATGCGAATGGTCGCCCGGGCGAGTTGCGTCCAAGAAACAAGCCAATGAAAGTCTTCTGGTTCACCCTCCTGCTGACCGCCGCTGCCGCCGGGCAGGCGACGACTTACTATGTCGCCACCAGCGGCAGCGATGCCAATGCCGGCACCTCCGCCAAGCCTTGGGCCACCCTGCAGCACGCAGTGGATACCATCGCAGACGGCGATACGATCCTCGTTAAGACGGGAACCTACAGGGGTTGCCGGATCGGCGTTCCCGGGAGCTTGGCGAAGCCCAAGACGATCGAGCCGGCGCCGGGATCGCACGTCCTTTTGAATGCCCCCGGCCCAGACAACAAGCACAACAGCATCGTCGAGGTGGAGAACTTCAATTTCACGATGACCGACTGGCACATCCTCGGCTTTGAGGTCGCCAACTCACCCAAGTACGGCATCGACATCCGGGTGACCGACCGGATCAGCGTTGCCTATAACGTCGTACACAACAGCGCCCTCACCGGCATCTTCACCGCCTTCTCCAACCACACCCTCATCGAGGGCAATCAAACCTACTTGAACGGCGAGCATGGCATTTACGACAGCAACAGTTCATCCTATGCGGTCATATACAAGAACCTGATCCACGACAACGTGGGCTGCGGCATCCACCTCAACGGGGATAACAGCGAACAGCCCGGGAACGGACTCATTCTCTATCCGCTGGTCTCTTGCAACGTCGTCTACAACAACGGCAGCGCCGGCGGGTCCGCCATCGATTGCGACGGCGCGTGCTATGGGGTAATCGTCAACAACCTTCTTTACAACAACCACGCCAGCGGCATTTCGCTCTATGCCATCGACGGCGCCACCAGTTCAAGCTACAACAAGGTCTACAACAACACGATCGTGATGGCGTCGGGCTCTCGATGGCCCATGAACATCCCCGATGATGGCGACGCTCCCACGCCGGTCGGAAACGTGATTGAGAACAACATCCTTTACACTCCAGATGCCGGCCACGGCTCCATCGTCGTCGCCGACCCCGACGTGAAGGGATTCGTCAGCGATTACAACGTGGTGGTGGCCAAGTTTTCCGATGATAGCGACAACACCACCATCACCCTTGAGGCATGGCGCAAACTGGGATACGACACCCATTCCATCGTGGCAACGCCCACCCAGCTCTTCGTGAGCCCGTCCTTAAACAACTATCAGCTCAAGGTCGGTTCGCCCGCCCTCGCCGCAGGCCTTGACATTCCTGGCGTCACCGTCGACATCCTCGGAGTTCCTCGTCCGGTTGGCAAGCCCTACGACATCGGCTGCTACCAACACAAGCTCCCGACGCCTTAGGGGAGGCGTCCTCCCGAGCCATAGCTCGCTCGGGAGGACGGGCTTCCAGACGGTTCGCTTGCGTTCACGACTTCCCGGGAGGTTCTCCCCCGCTGGGAGGTCAGGACCTCCGTGTCCGGTCGATTCAAGTGGGGTCAGCCGCAAAGGGGAGGGCCAAACCAAGCACCTGTTAAAATGAAACATGCATGCGCTTCAGGTCCTTGAATTTGGCAGCGTTCTGGAGCGCTTGGGACGACACTGCGAAACCAGCCTCGGGCTTGAGTTAAGCCAGGCTCTCAAGCCCAGCTTCGTGAGCGAAGACGTGTGGATCCTTCTGGAGCGCACCCAGGAGGCCTACGACTGCGTCACCAAGGCGGCGCCGCCGCCCCTCGCCTCGATCAAGGATCTAAGACAGGCGGCCACCAAGGCCAAGCGAGGCGCCATTCTCGGCGGCGTCGAACTGTTTGATATCGGGGCCGGCCTCAACACGATGCGTCTCCTGAGGGCGTTTCTCGCCGTGCGCAGCGACGAGATCCCTCGGCTTTGGTCATTCGGAAAACAACTGCCAGAGTCCAGAAGGACTGAAGATGCGCTTATGGCCGCATTGGAGCCGAACGGCGACGTGCGAGATGCCGCCAGCGTCCAGTTGGCAAGTCTCCGCCAGCGCAAGAACGCCGCCGCCCATCGCCTCATGGACCGAATCCAGGCCTACATCAGCGGCAAGACCCGCGACCTGCTCTCAGACCCCATTTACACGGTGCGCGATGGGCGCTTCGTGTTGCCGGTCAAGGCCGAGAACCGGGGCAAGATCAAAGGCATCGTCCATGACTCCAGCGCCACCGGCCAGACCATCTATTTAGAGCCGGAGGATGTTCTACAACTCGGCAACGCCCACCGCGAGATCGAAGCGGCTGAACAGGCGGAGATTCAGCGGATCCTGGCCTCCCTATCGGGACGCGTTGGTGCGGTCGCCGACGATTTTGTGGGCGGAGTTGAGGCCTCGGCCGCCATCGACCTGGCTCTCGCCAAGGCGCGATATGGCTTGGATTACCGCGGGTCGATACCCGAGCGCCTGCAGTCGCCCTATTTGGAAATGGAGGGCGGCCGACATCCGCTTCTGAACTTGGAAACCGTCGTGCCCCTCGACATCCAAGTCGGCCAGGGTAGCGGAGTCCTCATCACCGGACCGAACACCGGCGGAAAAACGGTCGCGATCAAGACGGTCGGCCTCACCGTGCTCATGCTCCAGTCTGGTCTGTTGGCGCCGGCGCGGCACGCCCGCTACGGCCCGTTCACCCAGGTATGGGCGGATATCGGCGACGAGCAAAGCCTCAACCAGTCCCTATCCACCTTCAGCGGGCACATCAAGAACATTTCGGAGGCGCTGCGCTCGCTGAAGCCGGGCGCCTTGGTGCTGCTGGACGAGGTCGGCGCCGGCACCGACCCGGCGGAGGGCGCGGCCCTCGCCAAGGCGATCCTCCTTGCCCTGCATCAAGGCGGCGCGTCAATTCTCGCCTCGACTCACTACGGCGAACTGAAGGCGTTCGCCTACGAAACCGAAGGATTCACCAATGCGGCGATGGAGTTCGATGGCAAATCGCTTCAGCCCACCTACAAATTGCGTCTGGGAGCGCCCGGCGCCAGTCAGGCGTTGCGCATCGCGGAGCGGTATGGCATCCCGACAAAGGTCATTCACGATGCCCGCGAGGCCCTAAGCACCCAACATCAGGATTTGGCTCTCATGATGGAACGCCTTGAACAGGGCCAAAAGCTGGCCCGCCAAGCCCAAAGCGAGGCAGATCGACGGCTCGCCGAGCTTCGCCGCCAGGAAGAGGCCATCGCAAAGAAACTGGAAGAGGCCGACGTGATTCGCCGAACCGCCCACCGCAAGGCCCAGGAGGCCGTTCAGGAGACCCTGCGCGAGCTTCGCCTGGAAGCAACCGAGGTTTTCGAAGAGGTCAAGGCAAACCCGGGCAAGGCTTCCGACGCGAGGAAGCGGCTTGCCGAAATCCAAGGGCGCGGTCGCGTCCTTTCAGAGGAGTATGAACCGCCGGAACTGCCCGGGATCGCCAGGGAGAACATTCGGAAGGGGATGACGGTGCGCGCGGCCGGCTATAGCCAAACCGGAATTGTCCTTGAGGAGCCGAAGGATGGACTAGCCCTCGTGCAGATGGGGATTCTCAAGGCTACTCTCCCCGTGACACAGCTGAAGCCGATCGCATCCAGCACCAGGGCGGCGAGATCCAACGTCAAGATCACCCTCCAGAAAGCGATGAGCGCCTCGACCGAAATCCATCTGCGCCATCAGCGCTATGAAGAAGCTGAGAGGGAGCTTGAGCGGTTTGTGGATGACGCCATCCTCGCCGGCCTCGCTTCGATTCGGATCGTGCATGGCAAGGGCGAAGGCATCCTGCGCAAAATGACCCAAGAGTTGCTCCGCAGACATCCCGACGTGGCGAGCTACCGCGATGCCGACGCCAACGAGGGAGGCCATGGGGTCACGGTAGCGGTGTTTAAATGAACTGGGACAGTCTATTCAAGGCTGCGCGAGATGCCAGGAAGCTCGCCTATGCGCCCTATAGCCGTTTCAAGGTCGGCGCGGCCTTACTCGATAGTCAAGGGCGTGTTTGGGCAGGCTGCAACGTGGAGAATGCCTCCTATGGCCTAAGCATTTGTGCGGAGCGCACAGCGATTACCAAGATGGTTTCGGCCGGGTCACACAAGTGGCGCGCCATTGCCTTGGCGGCCAAGGACGGCTGCACGCCCTGCGGGGCGTGTCTCCAGGTGCTTTCGGAGTTTGCCACATCCGAAGCGGAGGTGGCATTCCACGATCAGAACGGGATCGTTTTGGTGAAGCCCTTGACCGACTTCCTCCCGCTCGCCTTCCGACTTCCTTCCTGAAGCCCTACAGGGGAAAAACGAACGCGACGTAGGCCGCCCAGCCCGGCTTGGCATCTGACTTATAGGGGAACTTGTTCACGTAGGCGAATGCCGCCGACATGTAGTCCTTCTTGTAGGAGACCACGTGAGCAGTCACGCCGGTTTCCTCCGCCCAAGATCCCAAGAAGTTGCACTTTGGCTTGGTGTAGACCGCCGGTTGATAACGATCCGGGTGGACGATGTACTTCAACTGAAGGCCATTCGTGAATGCCGGTTTCTTATCGAAGCGAATTGCGTAGGTTGGGTCGTAAGCAACGCTGTACTGCGCGGAAAAGTTGCCCCAACTCAGAATCGCGAGTTGAAGGCCCAGATACTGCTTCCATTGGCCATCGAGGTTGCTGTCCAGTCGAGTGTAAATCGAAACGTCACTTAGCTGGTGAAACCAAACCGGCTTGGCATCGGCGTGAGCCGATACGGCGATGGCGGAAGCCGCCACAAGAGACGTGACGCACCTCGTGAGTAGTGGTGAGCGGAACGTAAACTTTAATCCATTCATAATGGTGCCCTCAACCGGGCTTGACCCTTTCCAGCCCTTAAGGCGTCGAAGGCGACTCAGCACCGTCGCCAATACAAGTCTTGGCGATCTCATAATCATTATAGCAGCCATTCAAGATCGCATTTCCAATCGCGAAGTAAGCCGGACACGCGTGCCGCCGCCAGTTAGGAGCTAGCGAAGGGGCACGCCTCGTGTGGGACACTGAAGACCATGACTCAGACCCTATCCATCGTTGACCTTCGCAGCGACACCGTGACGCGGCCCACACCCGAAATGTTTGCGGCGATTCAGGAGGCAGCGCTAGGGGATGATGTACTCGGGGATGACCCAACGGTCAAGGAACTCGAAGCGTTGTGCGCGAGGATGGTGGGCAAAGAAGCAGCAATGTACGTCCCCAGCGGCACCATGTCCAACCAAATTGCGCTCGCAACCCATTGCCGGCCAGGAGACGCGGTCATCCTGGAGGAGGACGCCCACATTCTTTTCTATGAAGGGGGCTCCCCGGCTCTTATCGCCGGCGTCGTGACTTGGACACTGCCCTCCGACCACGGTGCGATGGACCCAGCCGACATCAAGCGCCGCCTGCTCAAACGCTCAGACCACAACCCGGAGACGTCACTCGTCTGCCTTGAAAACACCCACAATCGAGCGGGTGGCGCCGTGATCCCTATGGACCTAATGCGCGACTATCGCGACCTTGCCGATCTCGAAGGGTTCAAGATTCATCTGGATGGCGCTCGGGTGTTCAATGCCGCCGTCGCTCTGGGGCGCCCGGTTTCCGCCATCACTTCACTTGTGGACACGGTGAGCGTGTGTCTGAGCAAAGGCCTCAGGTCGCCGGTTGGCTCCCTCCTGTGCGGCAGTGCCGCATTCATCCAAGATGCCCGCCTTTGGCGAAAGCGGCTCGGTGGAGGCATGCGGCAAGCGGGCATTCTCGCCGCCTGCGGATTGGTGAGCCTGACCAAAATGGTCGATCGCCTGGCCGACGATCACCGTCGGGCAAGGGTCCTTGCGAGTCACTTGAACGGTTTGCCCGGGCTCAGCGTTGACCTCGACAGGGTCCAGACGAACATGGTGCTCTTGGAAACCACTGGCCCCGCAAAGGAGTTTGTGGATCGGATGGCCGCAGAGGGCGTTCTGTTCTTTCCGGTCGCCGAGAATCGTGCACGCCTCGTGCTCCACGCCGACATTGACGATGACAACCTGGCCCAGGCCAAAAGCGCGTTCACGCGCGTGACAACGAATTGGCGTAGGCCGTGAAAGCAAATCTTAGCCAACACAGGCGCTTTTACCAGGTAGAAAGATCGATGATGCTGCCCCTTCTCGCCGCCATTCTCGTCACCCACGGACCGGCTCAGGCCGAAGCTGCCAAGCTGCGCGCCGAAAAACAAGCTGTCCACGAGTGGAAGCTGTTGCGCGGCAAAGTGAAACACATCTTCGTGCTGTACCAGGAGAACCGCAGCTTTGACCACTACTTCGGCACCTTTCCTGGCGCCGAAGGCATATTCAGCCATCCGACGGACCAAACTCCAGGATTCAGCCAAACGCTGGTTGGCGCCGATGGCAAGCCGCTTACCGTTCATCCTTTCCGTATCGGCCCTGCCGAGTTTGCCGCCGACACCGCCGATGTGGATCATTCGCGGGAGGGACTGCTGGCCAAAATGGACGTCAAAAATGGCGTCCCACTCATGGACCAATTCGCTCTCGCCGAAGAGCGAAAGCACTTCACCGGTGATGTACCCTCGCCGGCGGCCGTTCAATATGGCGAGTTGACGATGGCTTACGTCAACGGCGACACCATCCCGTTCCTATGGCGTTGGGCCGACCGTTTCGTCCTCTGCGACCATATGTTCCAGACCATTGACGGGCCCTCCACTCCCGGCAATCTCACGATCATCGCCGCCCAGACCGGCATTAGCCAATGGATTCAGCACCCGGAGGAGGCGAGCGGAAAGGGTCCATATGCACCCGGCGTCCCGGTTGTTAACGACGCGAACCCCTTCTGGGGCTCCGCTCAGGATCCCAACAAGAGCGGTCTAATGCCCTACAACCCCCGCGTGAACAAGAAGTACGCGCCCCAACTCAACCTAACCTATCCGACCCTGCCTCTAACCTTGGCGGGAGGCACGATGGGAGACAAGGCAAAGTCTGATCGAGATTCCGAAGGTGACCTTGACGACATCAAGGAAGATGTGGGTTTCCTAAGCAACCAGGGCAAGAAGGAGGTCCCTTGGGGCTGGTTCCAGGAGGGCTTTGATCACGAGCCGACCGACGTCCACTCCGACGATCCCCTGGACGCCGCCGGCCGCCACGCCAGCTACGTCACCCATCACAACGGGCCCCAATACTTCGGCTACGTGGCCAACAACCCCAAGATGTCTAGCCGTCTCCATGGTCTAGGCGACCTCTTTGAGGCGATTAATAACCGTACGCTCCCCGATGAGGGACTCTTCTATGTGAAGGGCGGATACCAAAACATTTTTGGCATGCACCCCGTCTGCCCCGACCCGGACGTGCAGAAGAACTTTCTAGGCGACGATGACCACCCCGGCTATTCGGATGCCCAGATCAGCGAAGCGATGCTCGCCCGAATCGTCAACGCGATCGCCGCAAGTCCCTATTGGAAGGACTCCGCGATCATCATCACCTGGGATGATTCGGAAGGCGATTACGACCATGTGCCACCTCCGGTACGGAGCTTCGGCCCCGATGGCAAACAAGTTTCCGATGGCCCGAGGGTCCCTTTCATCGTGCTGAGCCCTTATGCGCGAAAACATGCCATTTTCCACGAGATCGGCGATCAGAGTTCGGTGGTGAAGTTTGCCGACCGCCTCTTTGGCTTGACGCCGTTGGCCGATCTCCCGGTCGAATTGAGGCTACGGAAAATCGGCGAGGGCCGCGGCATCGTCGATGCGGGGCCGCGAGACGACTTGACGCCATTTGTGACCGATCTGCTCCGGGTCTTCGATCCCGCTCGACTATCGGGGCAGGTCCCACCGATTTCCGCTCCATACGTTGAGATTCCCGAAGCGTGGATCGATGTGCTGCCACAGAACTCCGGCATCGGGCTCAAAGACATCGGCATCGTGCCGACCGACATAGCAAAAGGAATCAAGAATGTCGTTCCCGATGGCTTTTCGCCAAGACCGCGAGGCCGTTAGGGGTTGACGTAGAGGCGCCGCTCTCCGTACTTCGCGACGAAGCGATCATTGCTCGCTGCCCAGGCTGGATCGGTCCTGTTCAGGCCGGTGTCCCAGTGGACCACGGGGACGAAAACCGTCCTCAACCGAAGACCAAGATCGCGAGCCCGAATGCAGGAAGCGATGTCGTAATGGTGAAAGTCAAACGCCTCATCAAAGCGCCAACCGGCGGCATCTGCCCGGTCGAGAGCGATGGCCATAAACAGCCCATCAAGCAACACAACTTCTCCAAGGTGGCCGAACATGATCGGGAAGGGCTTGTCAGGGACGTTGACCGTCTTGCCATTGGGATCAATCTGGTTATTGGTATAGACCGAGACCCCGCTCATGTCATTGCGCCCCCCCATCAGGTGCCAAAACGCGGGCGATCTTACTTGAGCGCGCATCGCGCCCGCCAGACCGAGAATGGAAAACCCCTCGTCTACCCAGTGGTTCAACTCGGCCACATAGTTGCCACCGACGACCTCAACATCATCGTGAAGGAACACAATGATGTCGTCAGCCGCCCGGATGCCCGGCGGGGGTCCCACAAATGTGAAGGCGGCGGTGTCGCCATCCAAGAACCGATTGTAGAGCTTGGATAGGCCCTCTCGGTTCTGACAAGCAACATAGAGGTCCTCGCGCTCGCCAAGGCTCCGAAAGAGGTGCGATGTGCGCCGGAAAGTGGCCTCGTCGTCCCGGGTTGCCGTTACAAAGCGAATCGCTCGCACGCCGTATTATGTCCGAGGAGACAGGGAGGTGCACTACTCAACCATCCCGCGCCCTTCCAGCAGCGACTGAGCCCTGAACAGGAAGGCGATCCAACCTTGCCGATAGTCTTCGGAGATCAAGGCGACGCCGAAGCCGCTGTGGGTCAGGGTCAATTCGGTCGAACCTCGATCCGTTTTCAGCTCCCAGGTCACCTGGGTGGGTGGTTCATCGCCATAGGTCCATCCGTGGCTGAGCCTTTGCTTCTCTTTTAGTTCGGTGATGATCGTTGGCCCGGCTGTCACCCGCTCGCCGTTCACCTCCTCGGTCCACCCATAGCTGTAGCGACCGCCCTCGGAGAGGTCGACGCTCGCCCCCGAACTCACCCAGCGGTCCATAGTCGTAGGATCGGTCAAGGCATGCCAGACGTCGTCGGCGCTGGCGTGGATCTGGATGCCCACCTGGATCACTGGGGCGCCTCCCGAATAGGCAAGACGTCCCTCAACGGTGCCGGACTCAAGATAAGACCGGAGGCAGTAGAGGGTCACCTGCACAGTGTCGTCAAGGGAGTAGCCAGACATGGTTCCGCCACCCTCCCACGAAAGATTTACCGTGACTCGACAGCCCTCTCCCTCCGATGTGAAGAGGACCTCCCAAACCACGACTCTGGGAACAGAACCATCAGAAACGAAGTGGGTGCGCCAGGGCCATCGGATCAGGAGGCGCGCGTTCGGAGTGAACTCAAGCAACGTCTGATCGGCAGTGTCCTCGCTTGGGTTCGCGAACATCGCCGGACCCCAAAGCTTATAAGGTCCCCCGGGAACGAGCTCAACGTCGGCGTGCTCACCCCACCACTTTACAATTTCGGCAGGCAGGGACATTGCAGAATAGGCTTGCTCGGTGGATGCAGCAATCGATAGCGAACGAGTGAGGCTGGTGTTGGGGTTGCTCATTTGGTCTCCGGAAGGGGATGCACGGCAAGGAGAACTCGGTAGGTCTCGGCGCCAGCATCCGAATGGTATCGGGCAGTGAGGTCGGCAAGCGACTTGGCAAGGTCGCGAGCAAAGGCGAGCCGGTGATCGGCAGACTCAAAGCAAATCTGCGTCTCCAGCGAAAGGGTGGGAGTCGGCCGGTCGGCGGCAAGATCACTCACTTCTTGAATGAGGCGCGCACCGAGGCCAATCATGTATTCGCGAGAGGCCCGATCCGCAATCTCATGGGGACGAGGGGCAAGGCCGGCGAGAATTGCCGGCGCCAACACATAGGTACGGGCGGTAGCCTCGTAAATACGCTCCAAGCAGTTTCCCTTGCGCCGTTCCTCGACGAAGCGGACCATCCCGGCGCTCTCAAGCTCCCGAAGGTGATAGTTCACGATCTGGCGGGGTAAAGCCATTTCAGCCGCCATTGACGAGGCAGAAGCAGGCTCGCCCAGCCGCTCCAGTATCCGGAGACGAAGGGGATTGAGCGCGCTCTCAGCGGCACGGGCGTCCTGTATCACCAACAAGGCATCCATTGACGAATATTATATTCTTGACAATTTAACTTGTCAAGCCTAAACGCTATAATTCTTGGAAGGACCTTCCGCAGCGCGGCGCTTCCATGTCACGGCACATTGGACTCCCGGCCTAACAATATGAGTCGATCTTCGAAAAGCAATCGCTCTTCCTTCGAGGCTGAGGCAGCCTTTAAGATAATAGTAGATCGACCACGTATAATATTCATATGGTCATGCCGTGTGAGCGAGAGGCCGATCCAATGAAGGACCTCAAATTGGCGACAACGGCCCTGCGGCAGCTTGAGAACGAGGCGATTTACATCCTTCGGGAGGTCGCGGGACAGTTCGAGAGACCCGTGCTTCTCTTCTCAGGTGGCAAGGATTCCATCGTGATGGTGCATTTGGCCTATAAGGCATTTGCCCCCGCCCCGATTCCGTTTCCGTTGCTCCACATTGATACTGGACACAACTTCCCCGAAACGATTGTCTTTCGCGACGAGCTGGTGCAACGCCTAAGCGCTCGCCTCGAGGTGCGCTACGTTCAGGACTCCATCGACCGAGGCCGTGTGGTCGAAGAAACGGGACCTTATGCCACCCGCAATGGCCTCCAAACCGTCACCCTGCTCGATGCCCTCCGAGAACTGAAAGTCGACGCGGCGATCGGCGGGGCGCGCCGCGACGAGGAGAAGGCGCGGGCGAAGGAACGGGTCTTCAGCCATCGCGACATCTTTGGGCAATGGGAGCCCCGCAACCAACGGCCCGAACTTTGGCATCTTTACAACGGACTGAAGCGGCCGGGTGAGGGTTTTCGGGTATTCCCTCTCAGCAACTGGACCGAGGCCGACGTTTGGTCGTACATCGCGTTGGAGCACATCGACATTCCGTCGATCTACTTTGCCCATGAACGGGATGTGTTTTGGCGAGGCCGATCACTATTGGCAGATACGCCCTTTATTGAGCGGCTGCCCGAAGAGATCGTGCTGAGGAAGACGATCCGCTTTAGGACCATCGGAGATGCCACCTGCACCGGGGCCGTCGAAAGCAGTGCCGCCACGCTGGACGAGGTCGTTGCCGAAGTGCTGACCGCAAGGGTTACCGAGCGTAACAGCCGCGCCGACGATCAGCGCAGCGAGGCCGCCATGGAGGAGCGCAAGCGCCTGGGGTACTTCTGACGATGCCGACCCTCGAAACTGACTTGGATCGACGCTCTCTTGAGCGACCGGTGCTCCGCTTTGCCACGGCGGGGAGCGTGGATGACGGCAAATCAACGCTTATCGGACGGCTGCTCTTTGACTCCAAGGCCATCCTGGAAGATCAGTACGAGGCCATCCTGCGGGCCAGCCATGCGCGCGGAAACGCCGGAATCGAGCTGGCGCTCCTGACCGATGGACTTCGCGCGGAGCGCGAGCAGAACATCACGATTGATGTCGCCTACCGGTATTTCGAGACTACGCGGCGCAAGTTCATCATCGCCGACACCCCCGGCCACGAGGAATACACCCGCAATATGGCGACCGGAGCTTCCACGGTGGACCTCGCCGTGATCCTCGTCGATGCCCGCCAAGGGGTGCTACCCCAATCCAAACGCCATGCCGCCGTCTCGTCCATGCTAGGGATTAGGCACTTCGTCGTCGCCGTTAACAAGATGGACCTGGTGGACTACTCGGAGGAAAGGTTCGACGAAATCGTGGACGCCTTCAAAAAGGCGACATCCATGCTGCACGTTGAGCACGTGCATTACTTCCCCATCTCCGCTCTTCACGGTGACAACATTGTCGAGCGAAGCGAACGCATGCCGTGGTTTGACGGACCAACCCTTCTATCGTTCCTTGAGGAGGTCGATGTCGAGGACCGCTCTGCCGGTCCGTTGCGCATCCCGATCCAAGGCGTGGTTCGCCCTCACCAGGACTATCGCGGGCTTCTTGGACAGGTGGAATCAGGCGAAGTGCACGTGGGTGATCGCGTCGAGGTCCTTCCCGGCAACCGCATGACCCATGTTCGAAGCCTAAGAACGGCCATAGGCGAAGAAGACGTCGCCCGCAGGGGTCAGGCAGTGACCATCGAAATTACGGACGACATCGACATCGGGCGCGGGGCCATGTTGGTCTCTGCCGAACATCCCCCCGCGACCGTATCCATCTTTCGTGCGCTTGTATTCTGGATGAACTCGAAAGAACTCCGGCCGGGAAGCCGCTTCGTGTTGCTCCACACCACCCGGGTGCTGCGGGCCCTCGTCCAGCAGGTCGAGAAGAAACTCGAGGTGCAAAGCCTCACCGAAGTGCCCACCCACAGCCTCAAACTAAACGAGATTGGCTGGTTGACGTTGGAAACCTCGCAGCCGATCCATGCCGATCCCTACGCAACCAACCGCACCACCGGAAGCTTTCTGCTCGTCGATCCCGAGACGTTCGTCACTTACGGCGCCGGCATTCTAACCTCCATTCACACGGGCGACTCGTCGTCAGAAAGCCAAGGCCACCGGGTCGTCGTGTCCGGGTTTCAAGCCGCCCTCATCGCGGATAAGCTCGCCAGACCCCTCCGATTCGTCGTGGGCCCCACAATCCTGTTCGATCCCCAGGAACTCGGTGAAAGCCTCGAGTTCTTTGTGGAGAACCTTTGCCAACAGGGCCTCACGGTGGTGGTTGCCCATGAGAGCAACGAGCCCTTGATGATTTACATGGATGACAAACTCGTGACCCTGCCACCGAACGTCAACGATATCGATGCGCTAGTGGCCGCCATAGCTAAACCGCTGCAGGAGTATCTCGAGATAGGAGACGGAATCTGATGACCGAGATCGACGTCGCTGGCCTTAACGAGCGGTTTGAAGACGTGGAGCCGATCCATATCCTTGAATGGGCGTCATCCAAGTACGGAGACCGTCTCAAACTAGCCTGCAGTTTGGGTGCAGAAGACAATGTTCTGACCGCCATGCTCGCGGAAGCCTCATCTCGGGCAAGCGTCTTCGTTCTCGACACCGGACGTCTCAACCCGGAAACGTATCAGACGTTAAGCGCCCTGCGCTCACGATACGGCGGCCTCAATTTCGAAGTGTTCTTTCCGAATGGCGAGAGCGTTGAGCGGTTGATGTCCTTAAAGGGTCCCTTTTCCTTTTACGACTCCGTGGAAAATCGCAGGGAATGCTGCGGTATCCGCAAAGTAGAACCATTGCGAAGGGCATTGGCCACTGCTGAGGCCTGGGTCACTGGCCTTCGCCGTGGTCAATCGGTGACCCGCGCGAACCTGCCGATCTTCGAGCTTGACGAGGACCACGGCAACATCCTCAAGATCAATCCCCTGGCCGGGTGGACAACCGATGAAGTCATGGCCTACGCCAGAAGCAAGCGTGTTCCCTTGAATCCCCTCCACGAAAAGGGCTACCCAAGCATTGGGTGCGAGCCCTGCACCCGGGCCATCGAACCGGGCGAAGACCTTCGCGCGGGTCGCTGGTGGTGGGAATCTCCCGACCTGAAAGAGTGCGGCCTTCACGTGAAGGGCGACCTCCTTATCCCCAATTTCCAAAAATGAACGACGTCGAACGACTCAAGAGTGAAAAGGACGGCCTAGACGTCTGGGCCGACATTCTCCGGTACGCGAAGGAGGGCTTTGCCGCCATCCATCCCGACGATTTCACCCGTATGCGGTGGTATGGCCTTTATCAACAGAAACCGAACGAGGGCCACTTCATGTTGCGTGTCCGTGTCCCCGGTGGCGAACTCAGCTCAACCCAGGTCCGGGCGTTCGGGGACATCTCGCGTCTGTATGGGGGGAGCATCGCGGATATTACGACCCGCCAGACCTTCCAATTCCACTGGCTCACCCCCGAATCCTTTCCCGAAGTTTTTCGATTGCTTGCCGAAGCAGGCCTATCCTCGGCCGGCGCCTGCGGAGATATCTTGCGGAACATCACGGGCTGCCCGGTGGCAGGCATTGATCCCGATGAGATCCTCGACGCCCGCCCCGTAATCGCCGAGATTGATCGCTTCTTTCTTTGCAACCACGAGTTCAGTAACTTGCCCCGGAAGTACAAGACCTCGGTCGCTGGCTGCTGCCTTCACTGCGCCCAACCCGAAATCAACGATATCGGCGTGAGCGGGGTGAGGCGCAAGCGCGCCGATGGCAGGGAGGAAGTAGGTTTCCAGATTCGGGTCGGTGGCGGACTCTCCGCGCGACCCTTCTTGGCCAAGCACCTGAATATGTTCGTCCCACCAGAGAAGCTGCTGAGCGTCTTTGTGGCCGTCACCACCATCTTCCGCGACTTCGGGAATCGGGACAATCGCAAGAAGGCCCGCCTGAAGTTCTTGGTCGATGAGTGGGGCGCTGAACGATTTGAGGAAGAAGTGCGCGCACGCCTTGACTGGAAGCCGGATGCCGCCGTTGAATGGCCAGAACCCCGAAACTCCTTCCGCGACCATCTTGGCGTCCATGCCCAAAAGCAGGAGGGACTGAACTGGATTGGCGTGTGCGTGACCGTCGGTCGTTTGAAGTCGGATCAGATTCTTGAGATCGCCCGCATCGCCGAGGCGTTCGGCAGCGGCAATATCCGCACGACCAACCAGCAGAACTTCCTCATCTCCAACGTACCGACCGCGCGCGTAGATGAGGCGGTAAAAGCGATCGAGGCCATCGGGCTGGTGGTGAACCCGACCGCTTTCCGCCGCGCCGCAGTGGCCTGCACCGGCAACGAATTCTGCAACCTCGCGCTCACCGAGACCAAATTGCTCATGCGAGAGATCGTCGACCACTTGGAGGCTTCGTCGGTGGTGATCGAGGAACCGCTCCGCATCAACCTTAACGGCTGCCCCAACTCCTGCGGTCAGCACCACATCGGTCAGATCGGGTTGCAAGGATGTTTGGTGAAGCAGCCAGGCGGCGTCACCGTGGACGGTTACGATATCTCGCTAGGGGGAAGGCTCGGCGCCGGCGCGCGCTTCGTCCGCCCCATATGGCGCAAGGTGCCCGCCACCAACCTCAAGTACGCCATTGAGAACCTGCTCACCGGCTACCTCGAACACCGCGAGCCCGACGAAGATTTCTCCGACTTTGTCGACCGCACCCCCGACGAGGAACTCGCGTCCCTGATGAAGACCGAGTTCGCCGAAGGCACGGTCTAGGCTACTCGCAACATGGACCGTAAGCTACGTCGTCTTGCCGCGTTGGAAGGTGACGGGTAGCTTGGTCACCGGCTCAATATCCTTCCCGTCAACCAGATTTTTCAGGATACGGGCGGCGGTGCTGCCAACCTCTTCCCAAGGAGCGTGGATCGTGGTGAGCTCGTACTTCTGGCGGCTGTGGTGCTCGATGCCATCGAAGCCAATGATCGCGACGTCCTTGGGAATTTGGACGGCGAGGTCGTCCAAAGTGCGACACGCTGCCTCAGCGACCGAATCGTTCCACGCAACAATGCAGGTCGCTCGATCCTTCTTCGAGGTCAAGCAATCTATTTCGTCGGTCCTCAGCAAGCCCAGGCTGGCGTCGCTGGTCTGCGTAACCTGCAGCCCCATCGATAGCCATCGTTCTCGGAAAGCCGCCGTTCGGGCTTCGCCCGAAGAAGTGGGGTAGTGCGGGCCCATAAGCAACGCGTGGCGATGGCCGCAGTTGGCCAAGTGGTGAGCCTGAAGCACACCCCCTGCCACATCGTCTACCACCACTGCGGGGAGACCGGGCACTTTATCGGCAATGGTCACCGCCGGAACCTTGAATTCCTGCAGAATTCGAATAATGGGATCGTCGGCGCCGCAGTGAATCACGATGCCATCGACCGATCGGCTCGAAACCAAGTCCAACAGTTGGTCGGTTGTCTTGCCGGTGGCGTGGATGACCAAGTTGACTCCGGCTTCGGCCGCGCCTTCCACCAAGCCGCCAAGAACCTCCGCGAAAAATCGGTTGCGAGCATCCAGAACGGTACGGCCGGAATAAACGGCAATTCGGTCCGTACGACCCGTTTGAAGGGAGCGGGCTACGGCGTTCGGCCGGTATCCAAGTTCCTCAGCCGCCCGAAGGACCGACATTCGAGTCGTCGCTGAAACCCTAGTGCCCGACTTTGACCCGTTAAGAATAACCGACGCAGCGGATTCGCTCACGCCAACGTGCCTCGCCACATCTTTAAGGGTCGCCCAGGGCTTCAATGGCCTGTCTGAAGAGTCTGTGGACATGCTAGCTCCTTCTCATGTTACAACGAATGATCGTTTAGTCACCACTCGAACAACTGGTAATTTAGCGGTGAATCTTATTTTTCCATTTGGGCGGCATTCGCCTCGTGGCATCCCGCTTGCAGAGACGCTTCTTCGTACCCTCAATGGTTCACTCGGCGCCAATCCAATGTTCCGGAAACTTCCTGGACGTTGCGTTGGTTGGACTGGGGAACAATGGGGCAACGTACAATAGAAAACCGCTCCCAGGGTCGGCCGTCGGCCTTTAGCTCACTTATGGCCAATGATGCCCCCAAACTCGGTCCTGACGTTAGCGTCTTGATCCCCGTGTTGAACGAAGAGGCCACCATTCGCGAAGTGGTGGAGCGCGTCTTGGCGACCCCCATTCACTGCCAAGTGATCGTCGTCGACGACGGCAGCACCGACCGAACGCCGGAGATCCTCAAGGAACTGGGCGACTGCATTTTGGTGCTGCGCAACGAGCGACCGACCGGCAAAGGCGCTGCCCTCCGGAAAGCGCTGGAAGCGGCCGAAGGCCGGGCGGTGGTCGTGCAGGACGCCGACCTGGAGTACTTACCGGAAGAATTGCCCGCGGTGGTCAACCCGATCCTTGAAGGCGGCGAGAGCATCGTCTACGGAAGCCGATTCGCTCATGGACTGCCCCCTAAAATGGCCCTCCCGAACAAAATCGTCAACATCCTCCTTGCCTGGTCGGTCCGCGTTTTGTACGGCCAGCCGATGACCGACGAGGCCACCTGCTATAAGGCGTTTCGGACCGACCTGCTTCGTCAAATGGATCTGCAGTGCACGCGCTTCGAGTTCTGCCCCGAGGTGACAGCAAAGGCTATCCGCCTCAAGGTGCCCATCCGTGAAGTGCCCATATCCTACACGCCGAGAACGACGCTCGAAGGCAAGAAGATCCGCTGGACGGATGCTCCTCAGGCGTTCTGGACCCTTGCCCGTTACCGCTTCTGGCGTCCAAAATCCGGCAAGTAAGCCCTTAACCGGCCGCTTCCGCCACCAGCCTTCCCTCGGCAAGGGGGCCGGACGACGACAAGATCAGCCGGTCTCCGGGATGCAGTCCCGCCAGGACATCCGCCTCACCGTCGGGCGCCAAACGGTAGGAAATCAATCTGACATTGGCGCGCCCGTCTTCCACCACCATGACTCGACCGTGACCCCCACCCATCGTCTTTACAGCCGCCATCGGGATGCGAATTTGCTTTGCGTCGGCGTCCAGCACAAGTTGTCCATTCATGCCGGGCGTCATGGCCCCACCTGGCGACACCAGCACCGCCTTCACCGAAAAACTCAAACCCAACGGTCCTGGCGCTCCGCCGCTGGCCATCGGCGCGGCAACCACCGGCTCCATGCCAAGAATCTTGGCCATCACCGGCGTCGGGCCTAGGTTTGGCAAGATCACATTCACCATTTGACCCGGCCGGATTTCTTGGAAGAGCTGCTGCGAGACCACCGCGGTGAAGATCAGCCGGGCGTCGGGCGATATCTGGAATAGAGGCTGCTGTGGCGAAAAAGCCTGGGGCCCCAGCGCCGGCGCGGAGATGGGCGGAGGCGCTGGTGGGGCAACGAGCGCGCCAACGAGGGCGCCGCAAGTGGTGATCACTCCTGAAATCGGCGCGCGGAGCGATACCTCTTTTGCTTCGACGCTTTGACGGGGCATCCTCAGTTCCGTCTCCCGGCTCGGCCGCATGGTTAATAGGCGAGTGACAGGTGGTGACTTCTGGTTCGCCGCCAGGGCCGCCTGATCGCGGGCAAGCCGATTAAGGCTGGCGGTTAGCGCATGATTAGCCGCCGCCACATCCTCCGCCTTCGGCATCTTCTCAAGATCTGCGATTTTTGCGTTGATGGCGTCCAACGCAGCCTGGGCATCTGCGCTCTGTGCCTCCGCGTGCTCCGCATCCCTCCTCGCAATCAGACCCTGTTCGTAGTACGATCGCTTCTTCTTGGCCTCCTCATCGGCAGCAACGAACGCTGCCTGATCGGTCGCCTGTTCGGCCTGAGCCTCGGCCAGCGCGTCCGGCTGAAACTGGGCAGTGAGCGCCTCCAATTTGGCCTTCGCATCCGCCGCAGCCTGTTCATCTTTCGCCATCTTCGCTTTCAGATCATCGGAAGCCGGGTTCGGTCTGATTCCAAGCGGGACTGGGTTCGGCCCCGAGGTGACCATTGGCAATCGGGGGACAGGGATCGAAACCTCGCTGGTAAGCCCACCGACGATCTGATTGCATTCCAAGACCGCCAACACTTGGCCGGCTTTCACTCGGTCGCCCACCTTGGCGGCCACCTTTTTCACGGTGCCGACACCGGGCCCACCAAAGGGAACATCGACCGATGTCGCCACCTCCAGCGAACCAGGGGCGCTCATCGGTGGCGCATAGCCTACAGTGAGAACCTGCACGGAAACGGGGCTTCCGTCTTCCCTGACGGTCCCGCACCCGACAAGCACGCAAGCGAAGGCTAAACCAAAGGCGGCATGTCGCTTCTTCATCCTAACAATGCATTGGTGAGGCAGTACCGAAGGATACGCCAATCTTTGCGCCAAAGTTGAGCAACGGACCTGGCGACCCTAACAACCAAGTAACTCGCGGGCGTTGGCAATGGCCGAGGAGCTGATCTCCTCGCCCGCAAGCATTCGCGCGATCTCTGCCACCCGTTCTTCGCCGATGAGGGGGACCACCCTTGTCACAGTCCGCCCACCGCTGTCCGCCTTCTCGATGTGATAGTGATGGGTCGCCCTCCCGGCGATCTGAGGCAAGTGGCTGATAACGATCACCTGGTAATCGCGCGACAGCTCCTCCAGCTTCCGACCGACAATCGCTGCTACCCGCCCACCGAGGCCTGCATCCACCTCGTCAAAGATGAGCGTCGGCACTCCAGCGCGGCCCGCCAGCACGGTCTTGATCGCGAGCATTACCCGCGAGATTTCGCCCCCGCTGGCAATTCTTGCCAAGGCGCGGGGGCTCTCACCCGAGTTGTCTGTGAAGTAGAACTCCACCAAGTCGCCGCCCGTGGAGTCAATTTCTTTGGGCTGGAAGGCCACACTGAAGCATGCTGCGGTCATCCCCAGGTCCTGCAGTTGAACTTGGACTAGGTCCGCGAATTTGCTGGACTGTGCGTTGCGCAACTGCGTGAGCGAAGCAGCGACCGCCGACAGTTCTGCCTCCAAGCGGGAGCATTCCGCTTTCAGTGCTTCCTGGCTTTCTTCGGCGGACTCCAAACTCGACAGCTCATCGTTGGCTTCAGCCAGAAAGGCCAGGACCTGGCTTTCCGACTCCCCATACTTCCTTCGCAACTTCCTTAGCGTGTCCAACCGACCGGCGAGCTCTTCCAATCGACCGGGATCGGCTTCCAGCGAGAGAGCGTTGAGCCGCAGTAGGCGAATGCCTTCCTCGGTCGAGAACAACGCATCTCGAAGCGGGATGATGGCCGATTCAAGCGTCGGATCGAGTCGCGCCGATTCTTCCAAGCGCCGCACCGCCGAGCCAAGTGCGTCGAGCGCGCTTGCGTCCCCGCCCGCCAGTTCCTCCATGCTCACCGCCATCGATTCCTGCAGGCGCTCAGCGTTGCGCAGGCGCGCCAACCGGGTTTCGACGTCCTCGAACTCTCCTTCGTGGATGCCCGCCTCATCAATTTCGCGAACTTGAAAGCGCAACATATCTATCCGCTGCTCCCGCTGCCGAACGTCCATCTGCAATTGGTTAAGCCTTCGACGCGCATCTGAAGCCGTGCCGTGAATCTCGCCGAGACGGTTCAACAGACTTCGCGCCTCCTCGCCAATCCAGGCATCTAGATAGCTACAGTGCCGCCCCGCATCAAGCAGGCTTTGGTGTTCATGCTGTCCGTGCAGGTCGACCAGCGACTCGCCAAGCCTTCGGAGTGCGCCGATCGGCACCATCCTCCCGCCAATGCGGGCGGTGCTTCGCCCTTCAGCGCTGATTTCGCGTTGAATGTACAGCAGACCTTCTTCAAGGTCTGCGCCCGCCTCTGAGCAAAGGATCTGAAGTTCTGGCCGTCCGCCGAGATCAAGTGTGAGGGAAACCGTCGCCCTCGCCGCGCCGGTGCGCACCAGGTCCGCATCGGCACGGCCCCCCAGGGCCAATTCGATCGCGTCGATGAGAAGTGATTTGCCGGCGCCGGTCTCGCCGGTCAGCGCCGTATAGCCTGGCCCCAAGCTCACCTGCGCCCGTTCGATAATGGCAAGATTCTCAACGGCAAGATCGATGATCATCGCTACAGAATGGACGCATCCGTCCCCGATTTCAACGCAATACTCGCGCACGTACGTCAGGGGCGCGGCCTCGCGGCCTTTTGCCGCGTCTAAACTAACTGGGTGCGCCGCGCAACCGCGCGTGACCTTTTGTCCATGAGAACTCAAACACGGATCGGTCTCAAGATCCGAACGCGGCTCGGTCTCCTGTTTGCGATCGTTGGTGTCATCGCAGTCACCATCACGTCGGTGGTCAACTACGCCATCGCCGAGGCCTCCGTCAAGCAAGACGTCGTGCGTCAACTCGTCGGCATCCGGTCGAACAAGGCCCGCCATATTGAGACTACCATCCGTGATCTGCGCCACAGCGTCGAAGTGATCGCGGCGAACGGGACGGTTGCCCAGGCCGCCAAAGATTTCTCCGCTGCTTTCCGGACCCTGGGCCCACCCAAGAATCCTGCAGCGCTGAGCGACTGGTACGTGAAGAATTTCCACACGGGTGACTCGACGGCTTTCGTCCCGACGGATCCCAATGCACAGCGCCTGCAAGAGCTGTTTGTCGAAACGAACGGGGACCCGCCCGCCGCCAAGGACGCTGCCGCCTACGCGGCCGTATATCAGCGTTACCACCCAACATTTGAGAGCCTTCAGACTGCTTTTGGCCTTTATGACCTAGTGCTGATCGATGCCGCCAGCGGGCGAATTGTTTACTCGGTTCAAAGCGAGGCGGACCTCGGCATAAGCCTTCGCTCAGGCCCGTATGCGACTTCCAATTTGGCCGCCGCCTTTGGTCGCGCCTTGCAGGGCAGGTCGGTGCTCGTGGACTTCGCCCGCTACGGCCCAGGAGTCGGTGAACCGGCGGCATTTATTGCGTCCCCGCTTGTTCTCAACGGCAAGATCGTCGGCGTGCTGGCCGCCCGCTTCGGGCCCCAGTTGATGGACAAGGTGACCTCGGGCGGCGGCAACTGGAGCAGCGAGGGTCTTGGAGACACTGGCGAAACCTTCATCGTGGGCCGGGACGGCGCGATGCGAAGCGACTCTCGGCTTGCCCGAACCTCCCTCACCGATCTCCTCGTCGCGCTCCATGCGCGGGGCCTCGGGCCCAGCCAGATCGATGTCGTCCACAAGACCCATTCCACCGTCCTCGCGTTCACGATTGAGTCCCCAACGATTCGCGAGGCCAGCAACGGGCAGGATGGGGTGGTCGAAACCATCGGATATCTTGGCGAACCCGTCATCTGTGCCTACGAACCGCTGGACATTTCAGGACTTCACTGGGTGATCATTTGCCAGCAGGATCAGTCGGAGGCCTACCAAGGCCTTTACCAACTCCGGGACACCAGCTTGTTGGCTGGTCTCGGCATCTTGATTGCGACGATTCTGGCCTCGTACCTGGTCTCGGGAACCTTTACCGGGCCGCTGCAACACCTCACCAGCGCAGCCCAACGGCTCGCGCGTGGCGAAAAGGGTGTACGGGTCCAACTGAACACCCAAGACGAGTACGGCGAACTCGGGCGAACGTTCAACTACATGGTGGAGAACCTGGACCGGCTCGAAGAATCGGCCTCCGCCATTCGAAAGAACATCGTCCACGATCTCAAAGCCCCGGTCACGGTCATCAAGGGTATGGCAGAAACGCTGAAGGATCCCGGCTTTGCCGAGGATGCCGAGTTGCGAACTGAGATGGCGGATGCGATCGGGGAAGAGTCGACTCGTCTGCTTGATGATCTTCAAGATATTCTCGTCCCGGTGAGCCGGGAATACAAACCCGATCCCGAAGACTTCGATATCAGCCTCCTCATTGAGGCAGTCGGTCGGGCTCAGCGCAATGCCCTGAGGGCCGGCGGCCACAAGGTCATCGTGGGCGGAACCGATCGCCCCATTCTCGTGAACGCAGACCGTCGCAAAATCCGGCGCGTGGTCGAGAATCTGGTTGGAAACGCGATCAAATACTCTCCTGGCCTCGGCAAACGGGTCTGGTTAGAGCTTTCCGCCGACGACGACGTCGTGGAAATCACCGTCAAGGACGAAGGGCTGGGCATGACCCCCGAGCAGCTTGCCAAGGTGTTGGGCTCCGGGGGCCGCGTGGCCGAGCATGCCAAGCTCGGCATCGAAGGCACCGGATTGGGACTCGGGTCGGTCCGGCTGATCCTGAACGCCCATGGAGGCGAGTTGCGAGTGGAAAGCGAACAGGGAGTGGGCAGCACCTTCCGGGTGATCCTGCCGAGGGGCAGAGTCGCCGTCAATCAGCCGGCGGCAAGCTGAGTTCCTGCAAAAAGCGTTTCGTGAGGGTGATGCTGCCACCGCCCATGGCGCTCGCCCCCAGTTCACTTCGAAACCGTTGGGTCACCTCTTTGCTCAAGATGTGGTCAAGGAGCGCCTCAAGCGCGAGCTGGTCGTCTTCAGGATGGCAAATCGTGTAAGTCGAGACTGCACCAAACGTTTCTCCTTTCGGGTCGAGAAAGGCCTCGATCCTCGTGCTCAGACCGGCGACCAGGATTTTGGGCCGTCGAGCGCGCTTGACTCTTCGGTCAAGGGCCACCGAGATTCCGCCTAGATCCACGGTGGGTTTGCGGTAGGTCGCTCCCAAGAAGCGGCATGGTTGAACTCCCCAGAGGCAGTCCTTGGGCTCGATGAGGCCGGTAGTCACCAGCTTCATGCCGCTGCCGTTCTCGCGGATTCTGTCCCGAATTTCGTAGGCCTCACCGGCGATTAGGCTTGTATGGACCTCAAATCTTGCGTCAAGCCGGTGGCCACCGGCCGTGGGCGGCATTTGATGCAGGAGCCGCCACCAGTTATCGTCCCGCTCCTTGACCTCGCGCCACTGAAGTTCCCCCTGTGAGTCGCCTGCCGCGACAAGGCACGACCCCTTGTCGCCCGTGACGACAAGGGCCACGAAGACTGCCGCCCCGGCGAAGTGCCTTGCGCTCGTTGGCAGCACAATCATCCTCGGATGCAGGCTTGCTCGCAGGCGCGCCGACGAGGTTGCTCCCAGGAAGGCACGGGGGAGAACGAAGCCCACTCGCCCGCCCGCTTTGACATGGCCGGACGCCATCGCGACGAACTCGAAGGCCAGATCGGCGGTTCCCCCCAGGATGGGATAATTGGACCGGGTGGCGCTGGGAGATGTTCGCTCGATGACATTCCGGAACGGTGGGTTTCCAATAAACACATCGATGCCCACAGGTGGGTATGCCACGCCATTGGTGTGGCAAAGCTGAGGTTGGATGGCGCCCGCTTCGCAGAGCATCGCCCGCGCAAGCTCAAGAGCAGCAGGATCTAGGTCAACGCCCAGGACACACCGATCCACCGCCTGTCCCACCGAGACGCCAGCCCGCCGTGCGATTCGCCGAGCTGCCCCGATCAGGAAAACTCCCGCACCACAAGCAGGGTCGCATACGCTAATGGTGAGGGGATCGGCGAGGCCGTCCAGAACCGGCTCCAACGCATGGTCCAGTATCACTTCCACCATCCAAGGCGGGGTGTAGAACGCGCCCAGTTCCTTTCGCAAGCCTAGCGCGTCCAGGGCTCGCTCGTGCGGCTGGGCCACCTTGAATCCGCGCATTTCGAGTTTAGGACGTTGGCGGCACGATGGTTGCACCCTTCGATCCTGCATCGTCGGGCCCCGAGTGCGTCAATATGATCACAGAGAACTTCCCATCGTCAAAAAGAGTAGAACTCATGCGTGCCTCCCAAGATTGAGCTTATGGACCATCCGTTGACGACCATCGAGAAATCGGTGCTGGAATCCCAGATCGTAGAACAGCTTCGCACCGTTTACGACCCAGAGATCCCGGTCAACGTTTATGATTTGGGCCTCATTTACGACATTCAGATTTCAGAAGAGCGTGATGCCAAGATCGTGATGACCCTCACGTCGCCGATGTGCCCAGTCGCCGAATCGCTGCCCGCCGAAGTGCAAGTTGCCGCTGCCCAAACGCCGGGAGTGGGCGCCGTTAGCGTAGAATTAACCTGGGATCCGCCCTTTACCGTTGAGCGCATACCCGACGAAGTGAAGCTTATGCTGGGATTGTTGTAAGGTGAAGTTTTCTGCTCAAGAAGAATACGGACTCCGGTG
>Ga0302319_10002488_pt1 | contig 39674 bp, 36 predicted proteins | sample Bog_T0_2_FD_203319 | JGI IMG/M metagenome (GOLD analysis project Ga0302319, IMG submission 203319) | Peat permafrost microbial communities from Stordalen Mire near Abisko, Sweden - Bog_T0_2 | ecosystem: Environmental > Terrestrial > Soil > Wetlands > Peat | place: Sweden: Abisko, Stordalen Mire... | reverse complement strand
TTGCATACCGTCGACGGTTTGCAACTCGGTCACCATGGTCTTCGATTCTTCCACCGTGATCACGCCATCCTTGCCGACCTTCTTCATCGCTTCCGCAATGATGTTGCCGATGGTGGCATCGCCGTTGGCGGAAATCGTGCCAACCTGCGCGATGGCATCACCGGAGACGGGCTTGGAGAATTTCTTCACGCCTTCGACCACGGTTTCGACAGCTTTCTCAATGCCGCGCTTCAGGGCCATGGGGTTGGCACCGGCAGCGACCGACTTCACGCCTTCGCGGAAGATGGCCTGAGCCAGAATGGTAGCGGTGGTGGTGCCGTCGCCAGCAATATCGCTGGTCTTCGAAGCCACTTCGCGCACCATCTGCGCGCCCATATTTTCCAGCGGATCCTTGAGTTCCACTTCCTTGGCGACGGTGACGCCGTCCTTGGTGATGGTGGGTCCGCCGAATTTCTTTTCCAATACCACGTTGCGGCCTTTGGGGCCTAACGTCACCTTCACGGCATCAGCGAGCTGATTTACACCGCGAAGAATAGCCTGACGCGAATTTTCGCTATAGACAATCTGTTTTGCAGCCATAATTGTTCGTTGTCCTCCTTAGTGCTTGCCATTCAAAGAAATCACGCCGAGGATCTCATCCTCACGCATGATCAGATATTCGTTGCCGTTCAGCTTGATGTCTGAACCGGAATACTTGCCGAACAGGATGCGATCGCCGGGCTTTACATCCAGGGCAAGAACTTTGCCATCATCGGTTTTCTTGCCGTTTCCCACGGCAACGACTTCGCCTTGTTGCGGCTTTTCCTTGGCAGAATCAGGGATGATCAGGCCCCCTTGGGTCTTCTCTTCTCCCTCTTCAATCCGTTTGACCACGACGCGGTCGTGAAGCGGACGAATTTCCATACTAGAACCTCCACTGAGTTGGTGAATTAAGAACTTTCGGGACTTAGCGGATTGAGCCAAACACCGTTTCGGCGACTCAATCCGTCCCAGCGACAGTTTTAGCACACTCGCAGGTAGAGTGACAAGAGAAATTTTTATCTTATTGATAATAAGATAGATATTTACTTGGCACTGTAGAGGTTGACAGTAGCAAACTCAGATTTTATAATGCGTGACGGTGCGGGCTAATGCGGGGGGCTAATGCGGTGACGTTCACCCCGTTACACCTAACTCGGAATTAAGTGTAACGGGGTGAACGTCCCCAAATTAGATACAATTGCGGCACTATGCGGCTGGTTGAAACGAAGTTTGAAGTTGCGGACATGATTGCCACGATTACGCTGAATCGACCCGACAAGCTGAACGCCTGGACTGATGTTATGGATGGCGAGGTGCGCGCGGCGATGTTCGAGGCCGACCAGAATGACACCGTGCGGGCAATCATCCTGACGGGCGAAGGGCGGGGTTTCTGCGCGGGCGCAGATATGTCTGTGCTGAAGGATCTGGCTGAAAATGGGCTGCAGGGCAAGTTGCAGCGGAATTACTCCTACTTTCCTTCGCTGTCGAAGCCGGTAATTGCGGCGATTAACGGCCCGGTAGTGGGGCTGGGCTTAATCCTGGCGCTTTACTGCGATCTGCGCTTCGCTGCCGATACAGCCAAATTCAGCACGACGTTCGCGCGGCGCGGTTTGATTGCGGAATATGGCATCGCGTGGATATTGCCGCGCATTGTGGGTCTGCCGAACGCGATTGATCTGCTGTTCACCGCTAGAACGATTGACGCCGCGGAAGCGTTGCGCCTGGGATTGGTCAATCAAGTGTTCGCGCAAGACGTCTTCGCGGGCAAAGTGCGCGAATATGTGCGGGATCTGGTGACGCTTTGCAGCCCCAGGTCATTGCGGGTGATGAAGCGGCAGATCTACGACGCGCTAGCGCAGAACCTGGCGGAAGCTTCGGAGCTGGCCGCGGATGAGGTTCTGAAGAGCCTCGAATGCGAAGACTTCAAAGAAGGAGTGGCGCACTTTCGGGAGAAGCGCGTGCCGCTGTTCACGGGCAGGTAAAGGAATGCAGGATTTTCGCCAACGGCTGCTCGCGTTCATGGACGAGTATGTTTACGCGAATGAAGGGCGCTACTGCCAGGAGATTGCACTCGACCGCTGGAAGCCATCGGCGCTGATCGAAGAGCTTAAGCCGAAGGCGCGGCAGGCAGAATTGTGGAACTTGTTCCTGCCGGAGAATCTGACCAATTCCGAGTATGCGCCGCTGTGCGAAATCATGGGGCGAAGCATATTCGCGCCGGAGATTTTCAATTGCTCCGCGCCGGATACGGGCAACATGGAAGTGCTGGCGCGCTACGGCACCATGGAGCAGCGGGAACGCTGGCTCAAGCCATTGCTGGCCGGTGAGATGCGCTCGTGCTTCGCAATGACGGAGCCCGCGGTAGCATCGTCGGACGCGACGAACATCCAGGCGAGCATACTGCGCGAGGGCGGCGAGTATGTGATCAATGGGCGCAAGTGGTGGATTTCCGGTGCGGGCGATCCGCGCTGCAAGATTGCAATTTTCATGGGCAAGACAGACGCGGCGGCGGCGAGCCACCGGCAGCAGTCGATGATCCTAGTACCTATGGATACGCCGGGTGTGCGCATCGAACGGCTGCTGACGGTCTTTGGATACGACCATGCGCCACATGGGCATGCGGAGATCAGCTTTGAGAATGTGCGGGTACCGGTAGCCAATATTTTGCTGGGCGAAGGCCGGGGATTTGAGATCGCGCAAGGGCGGTTGGGACCGGGAAGAATACACCACTGCATGCGATGTATTGGGGTGGCGGAACGCGCATTGGAAACGATGTGCCAACGGGTGAAAGCGCGGGTGGCGTTTGGCAAACCGCTCGCGGAGCAAGGGACGATACGGGCGGCGATTGCGCAGTCGCGGATTGAGATTGAACAAGCGCGGCTGCTGACGATGAAGGCGGCGGAGATGATGGATACGGTTGGCAGCAAGGCGGCGCGGGCGGAGATCGCGATGATCAAGGTGGTAGCGCCGAACGTGGCGCTGCAAGTGCTGGACAGGGCGATTCAGGCGCACGGCGGGGCTGGGGTTTCGGAAGATACCTTCCTGGCGGCGGCTTGGGCGAATGTAAGGACGCTGCGGCTAGCGGATGGGCCGGACGAAGTGCATTTGGAGAGCGTGGCGAAGCTCGAACTTAAGAAGGCAGGTATTGCTTGAGTTGGGGAAAGAAAGCGATGGTGAAATCGGTAGCGGTTTTGATGGCGGTATCGGTGTCGCCGTTGACGACGGGAACGACGACGCGAACGAGGGCGGTGTCGCTGCGGTTGTAGCGGATGGAGTCGGCAACAGTGTAAAATTTGGCCCAGTATTCGCTGGCGATGGTGCGGTTGTGCGATTGGTACCAATAGAGGACGACGCTTTGATTTTCGCCGCGGGCGACTATATAACGGTTCACTTGAACAGGCTGCGCCTCGCCGGGAACGGCGATGTCGACAATGGAGCTCTGCATCGGGACATAACCGGCAGCGGGCAAGCAGTTCTTGGGCGAATGAGGCGCTTTGCCGGTTTTCTGGGTATCGAAGAAGGCAACGAAGAGCGATGCCTCGCGGCTTGATGTCTGGTTCTGATACTCGCGTTGGAGAATATCGTCGGCTTGTAGGACATCGAGTTCATCCTGACTCAGTTCGATGTCTTGAACGTTCTTCCAGGGAGTGCCGGTGAGAGTGAACTCGGCGAGCGGTAGACGCGAGGGTATATTTTCCTTGCGTGAGAAGCCGTAGAACATGCCGGCTTGACCAAGCAGAACGACGCTCAGGATTACAAAACTTTTCGATCCCATGATGCCTGCCATGTGTTAAGCCTTTCCCATTTTGCGAGCTGCGAAATTGATGAGCCGATGGGTGCCGAGAAGCGCCACTAAGGCCACGATGTATACGAGATAACCTTCGATTTCATGATAGACGCCGCCGGCGAATTTGGTATCGATCTCAGAGAGCAAACCGGTGATGGCGACGCGCACACCGTTGGCGCCGATGGCGATGGGGACGGTGGCAATTAAAAGAGCCCAGCGCATCCAGACCTTCTTATCCATGAAGTAAGAAATGAAGAGCGAGAGGAAGAGCAGCGTCATGAGTGAACGGATGCCGCTGCAGGCTTCGGCGATATCGAGAGGCTGGCTGGGCAGGCGCAGAATGTTGCCCTCGCGCAGGACGGGGATGCCCATGGCGCTGATGAGCATTTCGCCCAGGGCGCTGGCGAGATTTTGCAGCTTCATGGTGAGGGCGGAATAAATGATGGCGGGAATGGGAATCATCAGAAGCAAAAGACACAGGGGAAAAAGCAGAAGCTTGAGCCAGCGCGTGCCGCCGAGGAACAAAACAGTGCCGAAGAGGGCGATGACGAAAGAGAGGCGAGCGGTAAAAAGTTCGGCGCCGAGGGTAGCGGCGACGGATAACAGGCCGCCGAAAATTACAATGGCAAGGCCGAGAGGGTTCGGCTTGCGGGGTTCAGCCATTAATTCGAAGCGGCGCTGCCAGGCGACGAAGCCCGCCATGATGGGGACGAAGAAACCGTGGCCCATATTGGCGTCGGTAGCCCATTGATGACCCATGCGGTAGAGGATGGGCCAGTAACAAAGGAGGAGCAGGCCAGCAAACCAGGCGATAACGGGCCAGGAAATTTGGGGAGTTGGTTTCTGCGTGGTGTCGATTACCGCAACGGGCTCGACCGTGGGGGCACTGGGCGGGGTGCTTAGGATAGTCTCGCTCGGGTTATTTGCCATAAGACGCGGAACGGCCGGTACAGTTTCAGGGTAACGCATTTAAGAATGGCCACAGATGAATACAGCTAGATACAGATAAAACAAAGAAAATGGCCGCAGATGAATAAAAAGACTGGAGAGCAGCGAAAAAAGAGGGGACACACTAAAGTGCATTGACAAGGCAGGGTCACCGAACAGCGCGGAATGTCGCCTCTTTTTTCTTTGGGCACACTTCGGGTGTGGACTTGACCTGCGTTTTGTTTTTTGGCTCGGATTACGCGGCTTTTTGAGCGGCGCGGTGGGCGGCGAGCCAGTTTGGGAAGTCGAGACCCTCGCCGGTGAGCTGGCGATGGGCCTGAATGGCGTCGTCGAAGGCCCAGATTTCGTGGTCTGAAAAATCGAAGCCAAATTGGCGGGGGTCGAAGTCGAGCCCTTTGCGATGGGTCTTGGAAGACATGGAGATGGCGCGGCTGTATTCGCGATTGCGATGTTCGGGCGAGGCTTCGAACTTCTCCTTGGCGAGACGCTCCTTTTCTTTCTCGAGGCGCTGCTGCTGGAGTTGTTTGAGTTCGTCTATGTCTTGTTTGCGGTGGTTGCGGAGGCGGCGCTCCTGGAGAGCAAGATTTGAGAAGTCCTTCTTATAGTCGCGGAGGATTTTGCCATTGAGGAGGGCCTGGCGATTGGTTTCGTCTTCTACGTCGGCGAATTCGTTGGCGAATTCGCGGAGGCCGAGCGCCCAGAGGCTGGCTTCGAGGGGGTGGATGCGCAGGAGACGCCATTCGGCATCGGCGATGGTTTGGACGAGGGCGTGTTCGCGGTCGGAGCCGGGGGAGAATTCGAGGAAGTTGCGGTCGAGATGCTGCTGGTAGATGACGGCGTCGTCTCCGGGAAGGAGGACAGTGCGGCCAGTGAGGCCGGTTTTGACGGCGTTGAGGGATGATTTTGCTTTACCTTGGTCCGTGACAGGACCGGTGCTTTTTTGCGCGTTGGCTCGGTTAGCGGCGAGTTGCGCGTCGGAGATCGTTTGATTGAGAGAAGACATAGGATTGGTTCCCGCCTCAAACCTAGCAAGCCGGGCGAACCGGATTGCACGGAGCGGGGGTGGCTGAAAACGGTTAAGTTGCTTATTTAGATTGAGATAGGCGATGAAAAATAAATTTTGAAGTTTTGTGACCGAGGGAATTTGTCAAGCGAGATTGCCTTGTTCGATAGTGACGTTTTCGCGCACGATGAGGCGGCCTGGGGCGAGTTCGCAGAGCTTGGGGAGGACGCGGGTGACGTGTTCGGCAAAATCGACGAAGATGATGACGACGGGGAGGTTGCCGCCGGCGTCGACAAGGTGCGCGGTGTGGACGTGGTTGCGGCCGTTGAAGCCGGCGACGGCGTGGAAGGCGCTGGCACATGCGACGTTTTCACGGCGCAGCATTTGAAGGATCTGGTTCCACTTGTCGGATTCGTTGAGGTAGATGGTGACTTGGACAGCGGTGGTCATAAGAACCTTTCGCTTAGAGGGTGCGGGCGAGAACTGCGCCGAGGGCAACCGCGATGAAGCATATAACATTGGAGCCGAGGATGTTGAGGGCGGCAAGGGTGAACTGGCCGCGTTCGAAGAGGGCGAAGGTTTCGAAGGCGTAACTCGAGTAAGTGGAGTAAGTGGCGCAGAAGCCGACGGCGATGAAGAGACGCCAGCGGGGGTCGGCGAGGACGCGTTCGCTGGTCCAGATGAGGAAGAAGGCGAGGACGAAGCTGGCGGTGAAGTTGATGATGAGGGTGCCGAGCGGGAAGGAAGATGGGACGAGTTTGGCGACGGATTGAGCGACGAAATAACGGAGATTCGCTCCGAGGATGGCGCCGAGGGAGATGAGAAGGACGGTTTGCAAGGGAGACCTCCAAGTGCGGCCAAATTGGCCGGGTAGTGTTAGGAGTCATCAGCCCTTGCGGGCGGTTTCGGCGAACTCCATCGCCGTCAGTTTTAGTTTAGCGCGTGGGGCTGAGATGGTTTCGCTATCGCCTGTCGCCCGCACCGTGCCAGATGTGTAGAATTTCGATGTTCGATTCGCGGATGCTATAGACAACGATGTAGGGCAAGGTGAGGATATCAGTTCGCGCTTGGGGACTTGTTTCCTTTGCGCCCGCGGTTGGGCGCGTTGACGAGGCTTTCGCATCAGCCGTCGCTTCCGGGTTATCGAGGCGGCTATAGGGTAAATGCTGTACAAGTCTTTCGCGGCGGGTAGCGTCCAGCGAACTTGCGTCAGGGTTGCAGAATCTTTTCGACGTTGCTCCAGACTTCGGGTGGCCGCCCTTGTCCGAGTGCCGGACAATTCATCCAAAGGTGACGTACGCAACGGCGTTTCCCGGTTGTACCGGTGTGGCCTGATTAGCCCCGGGACTGATGCCCGGTGTGGTTAATTACCGCATCGGTTCGCTGGGTTGTATGCTGCGCGAAATCACCGTTCTGACAAAGCGGTAGGCTTCAAAAATGTTCCACCATCCAGACATTGCTCGTCACTACGCTACCACCTGGCAGCGCCAGATAGCGGCCGTCCGGTGATGGTATGCCATCCATGGCGTCGAAGGCAGAAGGGGCGGCTCCCTTGTGCTCCCATAGCACCTGCGACTTACCCGCCATGTCCACATATAAGAGAGTTCCGCCTTCCGCGGATAGAGAGCCACAGTAGAACCCTTTCCCGTCGGCAGACCAGTCGAGACCCGTGATGTTTCCCCAGTTGTTGAGCTCGATCTCACGGTCGGGTGCGCCTGAGAGCGAAATTAGATGGATGTGAATGTGGGGCTCGACTTTTTTGGCGATTGCGAACGTCGATCCATCGGGAGAAAGTCCATCCGCAACGAGAGCTGCCGGATCCGTGTCAATGGAGCGGAGAACTTTGCCCCTGCCTTTCAGTGGGTCAACGACCGATACGAGAAACTGCTTCCGATCCTGGCTTTGTTCGAGAACCACACAAAGCGTTGCTGGATTGCGGCTACACTGAATATCCCAGAGGTTTGGTGATTCGAGCAGAAACTCCGGTGATCCGCCGTTCATGGGCACACGCATGACTCGACACTCGGGCGCCCCCTCTTGTCCCGGAGGCGTCGAATAATAGAGTACCCAATTGCCATCCGGGCTGACCCGTGGCACAACCGCGCTGTCCGGTTGTATCACCAGAGGCTCGGCTGCGTTCTCATCGATGGCCTGTTTGAAGATCTCGTATTTACCGTTGCGGCGCGACATGAACAACACAGTCTTCGAATCCGCCGTCCATGAGTACGCCTCGTCGATACTGTCATTGTTTGTTAAGCGTCGAGGCGCACCCGTCAGCGTTCTTCCCAACGAGAGTTGCCCGATATAGACCTGCTCCTGGAAAATCTCTTTCCTGAGGACAAGATGCGTGCCATCCGCAGTCCGGCTCAGCCCCTCGAGCTGAGCGCCGGACCATTGGGTGATGCGCTCCGAGCCGGTGGTGGGCGCCCCGGAACTACCGTCCAAACCAATTTGCCAAAGGTTGCTGTTGTCTGAACCGGGAGACTCTTGCCGCGAATAGACGATCCGCCGGTCTCGAAGCCAGCATGAGTCCCAAATTTGCAGGCCCGGGTCACCCAGCACAACTGCCCGGGCCGCCCCTTGCAAATTGCAGGTTTCAATTGAGGCCAGCAATCCTCGCGGAGTGCTCCGGACGTGAATGTACGCCAGACGCTGTCCGTCCGGCGACCAGTGTACGGAATAGAGCGACTCGTTGTCTCCGACGGCGACTACCTTTCTAGCATAGTCTCCGTGCCTTTCTGTCACCCAGATTTCGCGGGCAGCGCCGGCAAAAAACGACGCGGAAGCCGTTCCTCCGCGCGGCGCGAAGGCGATGTGGCTGCCGTCGGGTGAAACCTCAAACCCGAAGGCGCGCTCGCGCAATCTATGCGGAGCTTGCCCCAGCAGCGACACAGTCCACATGCTCCTTTCCTCCCCCGGCTGAGTCAGATTGGCCAGCAGTTCCGTCCCGTCGGGAAACCAGGAAGCGACGTCCCAGAATATGGAATTCGGAACACCGGGCGGCCGTGGGATGAGCTTCTCTTCGTTTGTCGAAAGCAGCCTGAGATGAATCCCTGCCACATCGGAGTAAGCAAGATATTTCCCATCGGGAGAGATCGCGGCGCTGTTAACATGGGCCTCGCCAGAGTTGAAGGTCAGGCATTTTTGTGTGAGCTCGCCCGGCGCCTTGGACGGCTGGGAATTGACGAACCAGCTTATCGCGGCCACGATCGCAATGACTGCGGCGGCGCCGAGCATCGCGTTGTAGCGTCTAACGCGGCTGGCGATGACCTTCGGCTTTGGAGAAATTTTAGGCGCGGACGCATTGCTTGCATCTAATTCTGCCGCCCACTTCAGTTCTTTGCCGACGTCCGAAGCCGACTGCCAGCGCTGTTCCGGATCGTTTTCCAGGCAGCGGTCGATGACATGTCCGAGGTGTGCAGGCAGGCCGGTGGTTGATGCGTCGCGATGGCCCGTCGCCATTTCGCGCAGGACCATGCCGAGCGCGTAGATATCGGTGCGGGGACTGCATTCCTTGCCCTCGCGTTGCTCTGGCGCCATGTAGGCCGGTGTGCCCGCGATTCCGTGGCTCGCCGTGATACTTTCGTCCTGCAATGATTTTGCGACCCCGAAATCAAGTATCTTCACACTGGTTTTGGTGACCATGATATTGGCAGGCTTGAGGTCGCGATGAACGATGCCCTTGGCGTGCGCTGCGGCGAGTGCATCGGCAATTTGCGATCCGTAGTGATTGGTCTGCTCCACAGAGAGCTTGCCGCGCGCCAAACGCGCTGCGAGTGTTTCGCCTTCGATCAACTCCATAACAAGGTAATTGGGCCCGATATCGTAAAGCGTGCAGATGTGCGCATGATTGAGTGACGATATGGCACGCGCTTCGCGCTGAAAACGCTCGCTGAACCGCTCGTGACCCCGCTTAATCGCGACGGGGCGCCCCAGTCGGGTGTCAGTGGCGCGGAACACCTCGCCCATGCCTCCGGCGCCCAAGGGCCCTTCGATGCGATACGGTCCCAACAGGAGACCCGGGGTGAATTGTGTGACCGCGAACATCCCGAAACGCTCTACCGCGGGCCGGTCCAGAATCGCGCCTTCTGCATCCTGCGCAAGGAGGCTCTCCACCTCGAGCCGTAGATCGGGAGCAACGCCCGCAAGAACCTCGCGGCCGCCCTCTCGAGCGGCGTGGTAGAGTTCCTCAATCTGCCGCCAGCGCGCGCTGGTCATAATGACCAATCATATTGTGTTTAATGCTGGCCTGCAAGTATCGACTCGGGAGCTTGCATGGCTTCCGCTGTCTGGCAACATTCAAGGGCGCCTCGTAGGACCATGCCTGGATGGTCGAGAACCCTTAACCGGGTTTTTGAAGGCTCGTGAGTTCGTGCATCAGCCACGCCCGCGCCAGTTTCCAATCGCGCATCACGGTTTGCGGCGAGACGCCGAGGACCTGAGCGGTTTCTTCGACGCTGAGGCCGCCAAAAAAGCGCAATTCGACTACTTCGGTCTTCCTTGGATCAAGTTGGGCAAGGGCGAGCAGAGCATCGTCAAGGGCGATCAATTCCTCGGAGCGCTGCGACGTGTCCGCAATTTCGTCGAAATTGAAAGCCAACGAATGCGCGACCCTCTGGCCCCGGCCACCGCGCTTTTCTGCCGACCGCGCTCGCGCCCCATCTATCAGGATGCGTCTCATCAGTTGCGCCGAAATCGAGAAGAAATGGGCGCGGTCCTTCCAGTCAAGCTCGCGTACCGCCGCCAACCTCAGATAGGCCTCGTTGATCAACGCGGTGGTCTGGAGCGTATGGCCAGGCCGCTCGCGCCTCATGCGGCGCGCGGCAAGGCGGCGAAGTTCGTCATGCACCAGAGGTGTTAGCCGGTCCAAAGCGTTCGGGTCACCGCCCGCCCAAGCCTTCAGCAAACCGGTGATTTCGTTCGATGCGCTCATTCGCGTGACGAAAAACTTTTCTCCTCCATTGTAGTTGTCCTTTGCCGTTTCCGCTTACCCGAACGAAAAGGCGGACCGGCATGAAAACCATTGCGACAGTCACTCTACTTGGGATCTGGACATCAGCCCAGGCGCAAACCACGAACGACAGCACGAAGATAACGGTACCCATTTACGTGATCAGAAATGTGGCTGACCGTAACCTGAACGTGTCGTGGGCGCAGGGTATCGCTTCAAGCATATTCGCGGAAGCGGGCGTGCGGATTAAATGGCCACAGGGGGAACCTGATAGCCGGAAGCAGGAGATGCCGATTGTCATTAACATCACGGCGGATACTCCTAAAACACTCGTGCCTGGCGCGCTGGCCTGCGCTCAGGTGTTCGAGGGCGTTCACATTAGAATTTTTTGGGATCGCGTGCAGAATACGGTGCGCGACGCGAATCCACTCGGCACATTTCTGCTGGCGCACGTTGTGGCCCACGAGATCGCACACATTCTGGAGGGCATCAATCGCCATTCCGAGAGCGGCGTAATGAAAGCAAGCTGGAAACAAGCGGAGATCGAGCAAATGACGGTACACCCGCTATCACTCGATCTAGAGGACGTGCGGTTGATCCGGATGGGCCTCCTCAAACGAGCAACACGGCGGGTTGACGGTCAGATGACTTGCGGCTGAGACGGTTCTGAGCATTGCGGATTGAAGCTCTCTTTCGCGCCAGCAAAACGCACAGGAAAACCCGCTAGGGCGCGCATGAACGGGTCGAGTCTGGGTGGATTACGCGCCACTCGTACAAAGCTCCGGTCCGGCGGCGCGGACGCGAAGCACCATTTTAAGGAGATTACTCGCGCCTAGCGGCGCAGGCTTTACTAATCGCCGCGACGCCGAGCAAACAGAGCTGTGGACATGACTGCAGCCTTCGACGACTGAACACTAATACAAGGGTCAAACAACGGTCCTGCTGATGACCTGCAACCGCGATTCAGCGATCCGTTCCTGTGCTTGTCGAGAGGGTCGAAAAGGACGATAATCCAAACGGGTTTGCTGAAGTGTCACCTATGTGTCCGGTCTAATTTGTAACCTATCACCCAGCTCATTCAGGGATAGTTAAGCGTTGGCGGGGAGGGCGCTGGGTTTCTTGTCAGTGCGCGACTCGAGAAGGGAGAGAATGGGTGCCGCGCGCTCCGTTGAGAGCCAGGTTTTTTGCGCTTCGATTATCTCGGATATTACGAGGGTAGTTGCCGAGTCTGGAAATCTTGCAAGGGCGCGCTCGTAGGCGGCTAAAGCCTCTTCGTCGCGGTCACAGGCAAGTAAGGCGAGACCCAGGTTGAAACTTGGTTCGCCCAGAGCCGGGTCTCTCTGCAACGCCGCTTCTACGTCGCGAAGGTAATCCGAATAAAGTTCGCGCTCGTAGTATGCCCGTCCGCGATGGATGAGGGTATTGACCACATCTTCGAGGGGAGCTCCCCGCAATTCGATAACGCTCGTATAGTCGGCCAATTCCCGGGCTCCGTCGCCTTGCTCGGCCCAGGCGACGCCGCGGTTATAAAGAGCTTTCGCCAACTGCGCGGGGGTGGCGCCGGAGCTTTCAATGACATCAGTCCAATCAGCTATCGCGCCGGCTGTATCCCCGTTGTTGTAGAGCACAAGCGCGCGCGCCAACAAGAGGTCTGCCGACAGATCGGGACGTAGCGAGTTTGAGTCGAGCGCTAACGCCTGGTTGTAAAGCCTAAGGCTCTCTTCATGGTTTCCTAAGGCTGTCGCAAGGGCGGCGGACGACAGCAGGCTATCGGCGGTCAGGCTATTGTCATGGTTGGGAAAGGAACGCTCAGCTCGTTCAAGCCAGACGATAGTGTTTTTCTGAGCTTTGGCAAAAACATCGGGACTTGGGTGCTCGGCGAGCGGCCTGGGCGATTCCGGCAAAGAGGAACCAGGCGACGCATATGTTTCCAACTCCGACAGATCAATGGTTTGGAGCATCTCGCGAATTTGGGCGATGGGATTATTCAGCAGCCGCGGGAGTCCTTCGACCAGTTCGGCGTATAGCCGGCCCATGAAAGTTGCGGCACTTCGGACCTGAACGTAGCGCACGGTGGGTTTCCGCAAAATTTCGGCGACGCGGGGGCCGATGGCGGCCTTGGCAAAGGGATCGGGTTCGCGGCCGCACCAGTAAAGCAAATGGTCGAAACAGTCGCACGCTAACAGGGCTTCGACTATGGCGTCATCCCAGCCGCTATAACCCAAGACGATTACGCCATGCCGCTTGAGGACCGGGGCCAGGATGCGGGCGTTTTTTTCCTTGAGGGCTTTTATGCTCTCTTCGTTGGCGGCCTGGGAACGACGGTGGATGCTGCCATGCAAGTAGACCAAGTGAATGGCGTCCGTTTGGTCATCGAGAATGTCGTCACTCACGCCCAGCTCGGGCGTGTCGCTGATAAGATACAAGCGATTCACCGATTGCAGGGCGATTTGAAGAAATGGATCGAAGTTCGTCGTCAGGATCAGGCGGCAGAATGCGGCTTCGGCTCGGAAGAGAGCATTTCCCCGGGACTTGTAGGGCTGTAAGCCCAGCAATGAGGCAAGGAGAAAATGAGCGGCGTTCAGGCGGGGTTGATCGAGCCGCATGAGTGTTCGCTGGAATTTGCGGGCCTCGGCGGGCTCGCCCACGGCGCCGTTGAAGTGGGGATCAAAAGCTGCCTTGTAGGCGGCGGTGTAATCCGCCGGAAGGAGGGTGCTTGGATCAAGCTTGAGGGTTAAGTGGCCGGTGTTCTGATCGATGAATTTCTGCCAGTAGCGTTGGGCGATGAGCATACGAGCGGCCGCTGATTGTTTGCTCAATTCATCGAAGCGTTCTTTGTCGAAATTGGATTCGACCCAGAGAGGAAGACTTTCTTCCACCAATTCGCGCGCGGTTGGAACTAAGCCGTGACTGAAGCCCGAACCGAGGACTAGCGTGAATCTTGCTGAAGCCTTGTCGCCGTGCTTCACTGTGGTGACGATGCGGTCAACGGCATCTTTTTCAGTGAGGATTTGGACTTTGGAATCGGGCATTTACTGGGCCGGCAGCACTTATTCAGCGCTACTTATTCAATGATATGCCTTATCGCTATCGCCTCCGGAGCGATTCAGAAATAGTCAAAGAAGTTTTCTTCGGCTTCGAGGCCGAGGACGCCGCGGGAGGAGTTGAGGAATTTGATGCGTTTGCTGTCTTTGGCGACGATGTAGGTGGGCTTGGGTTTGCCGCCGAAGCCGATGTAAAGCAAGACGGCGCCTTGGTTGGCGACGCCGTCGAAATCGAAGGCGAGATTGCGCTTTAGGCTGAAGCGAATGGCGCTCCAAATCAAGAGGGGGATGGCGCCATTACCGGAGCCGGCGGTGCGAGTGGACATTAAGTAGTAATTGGTTTTGGAGTCAAAGGCGACGAAGATAGCGGCGACAAGGGAGCTGGTTTTTGGATCTTTGGCGGCGAAGATTTTGCCGGCGCTTTTTTCAAGGGCGGCGGTGCAGACGGCGGCGTTGATTTCGGGAGGGCTATACATTTTTCTGCCGCGTGCGGCGAGGTTCGTTTCGTAGAAGCCTATGAACTCGGCGACATCGTTCATCTCAAACACTTGGAGCTCTTCTTCGGCGCGGCGGATGACGTTGCGCGTTTTGTTGCGCATCTGGTTCCAGGCATCGGCTTCGGGCAGGGGCTCGATTTCGAAAGTGAATTGCACACCGGTGCGGAAGCCTTCGGCTTGAAAGCTGAGAACCTCGGGATAGCCGCGATGAATTTTTTGGCGGAAGCGGTGCACCGGGGGAAGTTTGGCGATCAGTTCGCGGGTTACAGTGTAGCGCTGGAGAAATCTGGTGTTGGCGTTGCCGGAACCCTCGTCAACGGCGGGACCCAGGAGATGGGTGAGGGTCGGGAGCATGGAAATTTTCATGCCGTGCTTGGCGTGGACGATATAAGGAAAGCGGCCTACGGTGTGGTGTCCGTCGGACACTTCAATTTGCTCGTAACAATTGCCGGTGGCGGCGTTTAGCCACCAAGGCTCGTGGAAGATGGTGGGAACCAGTGGACTAACGGAGAGCGGTTTTTCGACTATCGTGAGGTTTTCTTTTTCAACCACGTGAGTGTTATGAATATGGTCCCATGCTACGGACCTTTTGCGGTAGGGGTACGGGCCTGTGGATTTGACTAGGTAGTCCCAGTACACGGCAGCGAGGGCCGGTTAGGGCTGTTGCCGCTGCAGTTCGCGGCGGAGGGCCATCCAGATTTGGGAGTAGGCCCATTCGGGAGGAGCGTTGGGTTCCTGGATGTGGTCGGGCAAGAGGATCAGGCCACCGGTGGAGAGCAAGATTTGGCGGACTTTGGGGTTCTGTGCGAGTTTGGCGCGCATGGCTTGGACGATAAGGCGATAGTGCTCGCCTTGGGTCATGGAACGGTAGGTGAAGCGGCGGCCTTCGAAGGTAACCCAGTCGATACCGAGCTTCTGCATGTTGGCTTCGCCGAGATCGCCGGCGGCCTTGGCTTCGAAGGCGGTCATTTGGGCAACTTGGGCGCGCGTGTGGGGCCAGGTTAAGAAAGCCGCTTGCGCGCGCGGGTCGTTGGGGCCTTCGGGATAGAGCATCATTTGCCAGAAACCTTCGACGCTCGCGTAACGAATACCGTGGAAGTTAAAAGGCGTAGCGGCGAAGTTCGAGAGAATGCCGAGTTCGTTGCGTTTGGAGAGAATTACTTCGCCGGGTTTGGCGGCTTGCGGGAGGATTTCCCAGGCGGGTTTGTGAGGATCTTTGATGGGCGCGAACCAGTGTGCCGGGTATTGTGCGGAAAGAAGGGCGGCGATGAGTAGAAGTTTGAACACGCCAGTGTACTCACAAATTGTATATAGTCAACGTGTATGAGGAGATCGAAAAATGAGAACAACCAGGAAGTTGTGCGTGGCAGCGGTATTGTTTGCGTCGGTGGTTTTGGCAGGCACGTTTGACGGTAGTTGGCAGATGGACGCGGCGAAGAGCAAAGTGAACGACGGTCGGGTGGTGACGTTGACGATTGCGCCGGTGGAAGGCGGCGGGATCAAGATGACGATGAAGACGCAAAAGAAGGACGGGCAGGAAACGACTTCGGAGTTTACGAGCAAACTGAACGGGAAGGCGGCGGATTTCACGGAAGGCGACCATAAATCGCAGATTACGGTTTGGTACAACGGGCCGACGTTGAACGCGTCGAAAGAAGGCGGGCCGGCGGCGGACGTGACGTCGATGTGGAAGTTCGAGTTATCGCCCGACAAATCAACGATGACGATGACGATTAACCATTACGAGCCGGCGGCGGACGATGAGACGCTGGTCTTCACGAAGCATTAAAGCCGAACCAATTGCGTTTGCCGGCGCGGCGGTCGATGGGCTTGGTCTCGTAAACCCGGCAAATGTAGCCAGCGAGGTCGGCGATGACGGCGATGGTGGTGGGACGGTTGTTGAGGTCGCGGCCTAGGCTGGTGATGGTCCAGATGTGGTACATAGCGTCGGCGAGGACGGCGGATTCGGAGACAGCGGTTTGGCGGGTAGTATCGACGAAGCTAAATTTGGCGAGTTCGGGAAGGACGGCATTTTCAAAGATGGCCCAGGTTTTGGCATCGCGCTGGAAGGTGTCGAATTCCTTTGCGCCGGTGGCGGCCTGATAGCGCAGGTAGAGGCCGGCGCGGAGGCGCATTACGGTGGGTGAGGAGCGGCGGTCGACGATTTTGGCGTAGTCCGGAGAGATTCCGCTTTGGGGGCGAAGCTTGAAGAGAGCGGACATATCGGCCAGACGGCTGAGAATGGATTCGCGAAAGGTTGACCAGTCCGGCACAAGGAATTGCCTTAGTGGTAGTGGGGGCAGGGGCAAGTTTTTCTCTCGAAGTTTTCGTGTGGGGACTCGGGTGCGTTACCGTTGCCGAGGGGATTTCTCGGAACTGTGTCGTTAGCTGGCGGCTTGGGCGGCGCGGCGGTCCGATTTGCGACGATCGACGATGTTTACGGTGAAGGTGCGGACGAGGTATTCCGAGATAGCGTTGATGGCGTAGACGGCCATGGATTCGCCGGCGGCGTTGCAACCGACTTCGGGATGGGCCCACAGGAAATCGACGGCTTCCGCGAGAGCGGCGGCGGCACCGCTGCGGGATTGATTGTCGCTCCGGGAAAATTCGTATTTTGCAACCTCCGGGAGTAGCGCCTCCTCAATGAGGGAGCGTTTGTATTGATTGCGGGGGAAGGGGTCGAACTCACCGGCACGTGTGGCACGGTGGTATTGGTACCACAGACCGACGCGGAGGCGCATGGATACGGAGGACTGGCGGCGGTCATTCTGAAGGCGGCGATCATCGCCGTCGCGCAACTTCAGCGGGCGCGGCACCTCGACCGTAATTTTTTCACGTGTGGTAGCGGTAAGCATGTTTTTCATCCCCAAGAACAGTTGGACAACTGACTGAACGGCTTTGGCTAGCGCCGAAACCGAGCTGGCGAATATTTCAAAGATCAAATTTCAAATGCCAGTGTTCGTATAGTAGACGTAAACAGGCTAGTTTTTCAGTAGGAAAACTCCGAAATAGTTGTTTAAGAACTACTGGTACGACCGTCCGAAATGGGTAGTAAGTGCCCGTACTTCCGGAAGTTCTTACCGATTGACTGCCAGTACTTAGCGGGAATTACTGCAAAGAATAAGGGAAAGCTGTTACGCGCAGTTTCGCTGCGCCGTAGGGGACGAGTTCCAGCTTTTCAAGTGATTGAGGACAGGGCGATTTTTGGCAGCGGAGGGGACTGGCGGGAATCGCGCCGGCAGAATCGCTTTCCAGTTGCCAATCGGGGACTCGCCTGCCTTGTGTAATTAGGAATACAGAAGGGGCGGCGGAGTTGAATGGTTGAGTTTTGAGCGGAGCTTCGATGATTTTGAAGGCTTGGGCGGGATGCGCGGGATCTAGGAGGAGGGCGTAGTTCCAAGGAGTGGTGGGGAACAACTCCCAATCTCTGCTGGGTCCGGTTCTTTTTTCCTGACGCCAGCTTTGGCCGATTTTGAGAGAGAAAACCAGGGGACCGCGTTCGACAGCGATGGAATTGTGGAACCAACTGGTAGTGCGGATGGCCATGGGAAGTTGGAGAGTGACCGTGTCGCCGGGTTTCCAAGTGCGGTTGATTTCGAAGAAGGCGCCGGGTTCAGGAGTAGGCTGAGCGACACCGTTGATGAAGACATGGGCAGCGGTTGCCCAAGCAGGAATGCGGAGTTTGAGCGGGAAGGCGAGGGGGTGCGCGGGGCGAACAACGAAGTGGATGGTGTCGCGGAAAGGATAGTCGGTTTGCTCTTCAATGGCGACTCGCGTCTCCGAGATGGTTGTGTTGACTTCGCTCGGAGCATAAACGATGGCGGCCAAGCCGTTGTTTGGCGTCGCCATCCAGAGACTGGCGGCGAGTTTGGGCCAGCCTTGGTGCATGTTAGCGGTACAACAGCCGAAGTTGGGTTCGAGGCCGAAGAGATTTGATTCGGGCCCGTTGGTGGACCAGTTGCGCTTGGACAGCGAGCACATCACCTGATTAGGCTGCTGATCGTATTGATGCGCCCAGAAGTCTTCGGTGATGGTGGCGGGGAGGGCGTTGTACGCGATTTTTTCGAGGCGGTCGGCAAAGGCGGGATCGGCGGTAATGGCGAGATTGGTTTCGAGAGAGAACATGGCTTCCACAACGGTGCAAAGTTCGGTGCCTTGCGAAGGATCCTCGCCGGCGAAGTGTTCATCGGCGCTGAACATGCCATTGGGCAGGCGATGGTATCGGTCGAGGACGTTGAACATGCGTTGGATGGCGGCGCGATCGTCAGCGCTGTTGGTGATGAGGGACCAGACAGCGGCGGCTTTGAGGGCTTGCGCATTGTTGACACCGTGCGAATCGAGATTGGCGGCAGCGCCGGTGACTCTATCGGTGAAGGGGAAATGGGCGGATTGGGCATTCCAATCTTTGCCTTGGGCGTGAAGCTTGCGGGCGAGGTCAAGAAGAGCAGGGTCGCCGGTGCGGTTATAAAGCCAAATGATGCTGACGACTTCGTCCTGCCAGCGATAAACGGCCCATGCTTTGAGTGGATTCTGATCGAGGCGAGCGGCTTGGTAGGCGAAGTATTTGGACATGAGGGGGATGACGCGGGGGTCGGCGGTGGCTTCCTGGTATTGCGTGAGGACCTTGAGCATGACGAAGTTGGGCCACCAATCCTGATTCTTGGCGGGGCCGATGTGGCCTTCGGGCGTTTGGTGGGTGAGGGTCCAGTTGAGCCATTTCTTGACTTTCGCGATGAGCACGGGGTTTTCGGTGAGGTAGGCGAGTGGGACGAGGCCGTCGAGGAAATAGGGGCCACGCTCCCAGCTTTCGCCGGTGCCGCCGAGCCAGCCGGAATTCGGACCGAGGTCGGGCCAGAATTCGTCGAGATGGCCGGAGAGACCGGCGGCTTGGAGCCTGAGCTGGTTGAGCAGCCAGCCGCGCGGTTTGACGGTGGTGAGGCGGAGGGTTTGGAAGGCGTTGGGAGCGAGAGGAGCGCGGTTGGGGAGCGAGTCGGCGGCAGGGAGGGCGACGGAGATGAGCAGCAAGCTGAGGAGGCGCATGAGGGAAGGATAGCGCTTACGGGTTTTGGGCGAAGAGCCTCGCTAAGAAAACCGCGCCTTGGTGTTTGTGCATGAAATTTGTGTACTTTGTCAGGCCAAACTTTTGGCACACTGGGGTGGTATGGATGGACACAGTACCCTGCGGCGCAAGCGCGCGCACGTCTTCCTCCCGGACGACCTCCTCGCCGCCGTCGATGCGCTCGTCGGCCCGCGCGGCCGGAGTGCGTTTCTGACCGAGGTCATCGGCGAAGCGGTCCAGCGGCGACGCCTGCTCCAGATCCTTAGCAATCCTGAGCCAATTTGGAAGGATGAAGATCACCCCGAGCTGGCCGAGGGGCCGGAGGTCTGGCTGCGCGCGGGGGACGAGCGGAGCCGGCGCGAAAAGCTAGGCGGCTGGTGGAATCCGCCGGAATGACGGTCTATCTGCCCGATACCAACGTGTTGGTGGACGCGCTGAATGGCAAACGCGGGCGGCGAGAACTGCTGCGCGATTTGGTGCTCGAAGGAAATCGCCTCGCCTGCTGCGACATCACGGTGGCGGAAATTTATGCTGGGATGCGTGCGCACGAAGCCGTGCGTACGGATGCCTTTCTGGATTCACTTGCCTGGTACGACAGCTCGCGCAAAGTGCCGCGACGCGCTGGCCGCTTACGCTTCGATTCCGGCCGCCAAGGCATCACCCTTTCCCTCAGCGACATGCTGATCGCCGCCACCGCTCTCGAGCATGGCTTGACTTTGATCACCCAGAACGAAAAGCATTTTCCGCTGCCGGACTTGGCGCTCCATCCGCTAGCGGATTGAGGAGCCGGCACGTTTCACGGCGGCAGTCCTTCCTATTCGCCGATCACTGGTTTGCCGCTTAGCGGCCAAGTGATACAGTGCGGCTCATGTGGAAGATTGCTTTGCTGTGGGCGATGCTGGGCGCGGTGGCGCTCGATCAGAAAGATGTGGAGTATCGGCGGCCGGGTGGGCACGCGCTGTTGCTTGATTTGCACGTGCCGGCAGGGGAGGGTCCATTTCCGGCGGCGATTCTGGTGCATGGCGGTGGGTTTGATGAGGGCAGCAAGAGCACCAATGTCAGGCCGCTGTTCGATGTGCTGGCGAACGCGGGCTTTGCGTGGTTCAGCATCGATTACCGGCTGGCGCCGCACTTTCATTTCACGGAAGCGAATGAAGATGTGGAGAGCGCGATTGGCTGGCTGAAGGCGAATGCGAGGAAATATCGAGTGGACCCGGAGAAGATTGCGTTGATTGGCGAATCGGCGGGGGGCTTGCTGGTGAATTACGCCGGGACGCATGAGACTAAGGTGACGCGGGTGGCGGCGGTGGTGGATTTTTATGGGCCGGTGGATTATGGGGAGCTAGCGGAACAGAGGCGCGACCATCCGGAGTTGTTCAATATGAAAACAATCAACCGGCATGCGGCGAACGGTGGGGGGATTCATTTCTTCGGGGTGGAGCAGTTGGATGAAGCGGGGATCAAGAGGCTACACGCGATCTCGCCGATCGCCGGGGTACATAAGGGGATGCCGCCGTTTCTGTGCATACACGGGGATAAGGACGATCAGGTTTCGTATGAGCAATCGACGGAGATGTGCGCGGCGATGAAGAAGGCGGGGGCGAGTTGTGAACTGTTGACGATTGAGGGCGGAGGGCATGGGATGTCGGGCTGGAAGGAGGCGGGTATGGAGCATTGGAAGGGGGAGATGGTGGATTGGTTGAAGCAAGTTTTGAAGGTGGGCGGGAAGTAGGTCACGGCTTCGTACAATTGAGTCATGATCAAGGTAACCCTAGGCGAAGCAAAATTGGGCCTTTCGAGTTATCTCGAGTTGCTGCAAAGCGGCGAAGTGGCGATCATTTGCAGGAATGGTGAGCCGATTGCCGAATTGCGCGCGGTGGCTATGCCGAAGCAAGGTGAGGAACGTCACTTTGGGCTGTGGGACGGCTTTTGGGGTTTCAGAGAGCTTCTTCGAGCCATTGCCTGACGAAATTCTGAAGGCTTTCTACGGCGAGTGAGGCTCGCAACATTAGGTCGCTCCCACTCCCTGTTCCGATTGGTTTGGAAGACTAGTTATGGGGAAAGACGCGGACGTCGATGCCTTCGGCGGCGCGGATGAGGCGGTCGAGGTCGCTGCCGAAGCAGCGCTCCCACCAGCTGTCTCGGCTGCGGTGGCCGACATAGATTTGAGTGATGCCACGCTGGCGGGCGAAGCGCAGGATAGTGTCGACGGCGTCTTCGCCATCGAGTTCGACGATTTCGGAGCCTTTGGCGCGGGCGGCTATGAGACCGTCGCGGACCTGCTGGCGCTGGTCGGGGGACCATTCGGGGCGGTTGAGGTGAATTGTGATGAGCTCGCCGTGAAAGCGGTCGCGGTTGCGTGCGCCGCTGGCCAGCATGCGGGCGGCGTCGGCGCCAGGCGAGAGCCAAACGGCGATGCGTTCCTGCGTGCCCCAGAGTTGCTCGATGCCGTGGCGGGCCATGTAGCGTTCGAGTTGTTTATCAACGACGTCGGCGGCGAGGAGCAGGGCGATTTCGCGTAATTCGGAAAGCTGATGTTGCGTCAGTTTGCCCTTGGAGCCGGCGCGGCCATCGCCGCTATCCATGCAGGTTTGGGCAGGGGCATCGACCACCACAATTTCGTCGGCGGTTTGTAGGAAGCTGAGCGGGACGGTTTCAGTGACGTGCTTGGCGGTGATGGCTTCCACGCGTTCGCGCTTTTCTTCGATGTGCTGCAGGTTGACCGAGGTAATGACGGAGATGTTGTTTTTGAGCAACTGTTCCACGTCTTGCCAGCGTTTGGAGTGCACGCTGCCGCACGGGTTATCGTAGGCCAAACCGTCCACCAGGCAAACTTTGGGGGCGCGACGGAGGATAGCGGGCATGTCCATGACGGCGACGCCATCGACTTGTTTGAGCGGAATGATTTCCAAGGCGGAGACGATTTGCGAAAGTTCCAAAGGCAGGACGGGCTGAATGGCGCCCACGATTACGTCTTGCCCGCGCTCACGGCGGCGGCGGCCTTCGTCGAGCATGCGGAAACTCTTGCCGACGCCCGAGGCGTAGCCTAAGAAAATTTTCAGGCGCGCGGTGGCTTGGTATTCTTCGTCGGACTCCAGTTGTTGCAGGAGTTGCTCTGGGGTGGGCTTCTTTTCGCTGGTGGCCGGCACAGTTCTATTATCGCTTGAACGGTGCTAGTGTGCGCGGACGGGGAAGTGCTGGTCGAGGGCGAGGTTGAGAACGAGAACGTTGACGCGGGGCTCGCCCAGGAAGCCGAGATCGCGGTTTTCGGTGGAAGAATTAATCAGCGATTCGACATCGGCCAGTTGGAGAGAGCGCGCTTCGGCGATGCGGGCGGCTTGGGCTTCGGCGTTGGCGATGCTGATGTGCGGATCAAGGCCGCTGCCCGACGCGGTGATGGCGTCGGCGGGGATAGCGCCGGTATATGCGGGATTCTCTTTGCGGAATTGGGCGGCGGAGGCTTTCATCCGGTCGGCCAGCTTTTGGCTGGTGGGGCCGAGGTTAGAGCCTTGCGAGGCGGCGGGATCATAGCCGTTGTCGCCGGCCGCCGAGGGGCGCGGATGAAAATATTCGGGCTTGGCGAAGTTCTGACCGAGCAGCGTGGAGCCGACGACTTGGCCGTTTTGAGTGACGAGGCTGCCGTTGGCTTGTTTGGCAAAGAGCGCCTGGCAGAGGCCGGTGACGATGCCTGGATAGATGAGGCCGGTGAGCAAGGTGAGCAGCAATGTCATGCGGAGCGCGGGGGCAAGTTGTTGTAGCATTTTGAGTTTTCTTCCTTATGCAGGGCGGAGCGAAAAACTAAGCGAGATGCAGCCAAACGAGCAATTGGTCAATTAACCAGATGCCCGGAAACGGCACGAGAATGCCGCCGAAACCATAAATTAGAATGTTGCGGCGGAGTAACGCGGCTGCGCCAGAGGGACGGTACTTGACGCCGCGGAGCGCGAGCGGCACCAGGGCGATGATGATGAGGGCGTTAAAGATGACGGCGGCGAGTACGGCGCTTTGCGGCGTGTGCAAACCCATGAGATTGAAGCGGCCGAGCGCGGGATAAGTGGCCATGAACATGGCCGGGATAATGGCGAAATATTTGGCGACATCGTTCGCGATGGAAAACGTAGTGAGTGCGCCGCGCGTGATCAGCAATTGCTTGCCGATGGCGACCACTTCAATCAGCTTCGTTGGATTGCTGTCGAGATCGACCATATTGCCGGCCTCTTTGGCGGCCATCGTGCCGGTGTTCATGGCGAGGCCGACGTCGGCCTGCGCGAGAGCGGGCGCGTCGTTGGTGCCATCGCCGGTCATCGCAACCAGGCGGCCCTCGCCTTGTTCGCGCTTAATGTAGGCGAGTTTATCGGCCGGAGTAGCTTGCGCGAGAAAATCGTCGACACCGGCTTCGGCGGCAATGGCGGCGGCAGTGAGCGGATTATCGCCGGTGATCATGACTGAGCGAATGCCCATGGCGCGCAACTGGCCGATGCGCTCTTTCATCCCGCCTTTGACAATATCTTTGAGATAGATAATGCCGAGCGCGCGTTGACCATCCGCCACGGCGAGCGGCGTGCCGCCCATGCGCGAAATGCGATCGGACTCTTCTTCGAAATTGGCGGGCAGAACGCCCCCCAGTTCCCGGCAGAAATTAGCGATCGAGTTACTGGCGCCTTTGCGGAGCATGCGGCCGTCGATATCTACGCCGCTCATGCGGGTATAGGCGGAAAACGGGATGAAGTGAGCTTCATGTTCGGCCACTTCGCGCCCGCGCAAACCGTACTTTTCCTTGGCCAATACAACGATTGAGCGGCCTTCGGGAGTTTCGTCGGCGAGGCTGGAGAGTTGGGCGGCATCGGCCAGTTCTTCCTCGGTGACGCCAGGGAAGGCGATAAATTCGACTGCCTGCCGGTTGCCGAGAGTGACGGTGCCGGTTTTATCGAGCAGCAGAGTGTTGATATCGCCGGAAGCTTCGACCGCCTTGCCGCTCATGGCGAGAACGTTGTGCTGCATGACGCGGTCCATGCCGGCGATGCCGATAGCGGAAAGAAGGCCTCCGATGGTGGTCGGGATGAGGCAGACGAGCAAAGAAACGAGAACGGCGATAGTGGGAACTTGCCCTGCGCCGGTGACGCTGACGGCGTAGAGCGCGAAGGGATGCAGCGTAGCGACGGCCAGTAAGAAAATGAGTGTGAGGCCGGCGATCAGAATATTGAGCGCGATTTCGTTGGGTGTTTTTTGACGTTCGGCGCCTTCGACGAGAGCGATCATTTTGTCGAGAAATGTCTCGCCAGGGTTTGATGTGATGCGGATCTTTATTTGATCGGACAGAACTTTGGTGCCCCCGGTGACGGCGCTACGGTCGCCACCGGATTCGCGGATGACGGGAGCGCTTTCGCCGGTGATAACGGATTCGTCTACCGTGGCGATGCCTTCGATGACTTCGCCATCGCCCGGGATGAGTTCGCCGGCTTCGGCGACGACGATATCGCCGGAGCGCAGTTTGGAGGCGGAAACAATTTCGATTTTGTCTTTGCCGCAGATGCGTTTGGCGAGGGAGTCGGTCTTGGTTTTGCGCAGCGTGTCGGCTTGCGCTTTGCCGCGGGCTTCGGCCATGGCTTCCGCGAAGTTAGCGAAGAGAACGGTAAACCAGAGCCACAGGGAGATCTGAACCTGGAAGCCGATGTTTGCGCCGTGAGTGAACACATCGCGAACAAGAAAGAGAGTAGTAAGAGCCGCGCCCACCTCCACCACGAACATAACCGGGTTCTTGAGGAGAGTCAGCGGATTCAACTTGACGAACGACTCTTTGGTGGCGCGGCGAACGATTTCTGGGTCGAAGAGCGGACGCGAGCGCGAAAGCTTGGAGGGCAACAGCGATCCCGAGTCATGAGAAGCGGGAATGTTCGACACAGGGGGATGACCCAAAGTAGCTGGCATGAGTTTAGCTCCAAATTCCAATAAGCAGCATGGAAAACAATTTGCCGTCTTGCATTAAGTAGTGTTCGACGATGGGGCCCAGGGCAAGAGCCGGGAAGAAAGTAAGCGCTCCCACCAGAACAACCGTGCCCACAAGGAGCGTTACAAAGAGCGGGCCGTGGGTAGGTAATGTACCGCTCGTGGCGGGAATTCTTTTCTTACGGGCGAGACTGCCGGCCGCGGCCAGCAGTGGAATGAGAAACAAGAAACGCCCGGTGAGCATGGCGAGGCCGAGTGTGAGGTCGTACCAAGGCGTGTTGACGGTAATGCCAGCCAAAGCGCTGCCATTGTTGCCGGTGGCGCTGGAATAGGCATAGAGAATTTCGCTGAAGCCATGGGGGCCATTGTTGGCGACGTTGGCCGCGGCGGGTCCGGAAGCATTCCAATAACTCTGCGCTACGGGTTGGCCTTTGCTGTCCTTAGCAGGCGCTTGAAAGGGGACAACCGAAGTGGCGGCGGCGAGTACAAGAATGCTGAAGGCGGTGGCGATGAGCGCGATCATCGCCATTTTGACCTCTTTTGATTCAATCTTCTTGCCGATGTATTCAGGCGTGCGGCCCACCATTAAGCCCGAGATGAATACCGCGACGATCGCGTAGAGCAAAATGCCGTACAAGCCTGCGCCCACGCCGCCAAAGATGACTTCGCCGGTTTGAATATTGAAGAGAGGAACGAGACCGCCGAGAGGAGTCAGGCTGTCATGCGCGTTGTTGACCGCACCGCAACTGGCGTCAGTGGTGATGGTGGTGAAGAGCGCACTGGCAGCGATGCCGAAACGGGTTTCCTTACCCTCCATGTTGCCGCCGGTTTGCAGAGCGGTGGCATGCGTTTCAACGCCGAGCTTGGCAAAACCAGGGTTGCCATGTTGTTCAGCCCAATAGCAGGCAAACGCGCCGACGAGGAACATGACCGAGCAAGCGGAAAAGATGGCCCACCCTTGGCGGCGGTCGCCGACCATCGCGCCGAAGGTATAGGTAAGGCCGGCGGGGATGAGGAAGATCATTAACATCTGCAGGAGATTGGTGAAGGGCGTGGGGTTTTCAAATGGATGGGCGGAATTGGCGTTGAAGAAACCGCCGCCATTGGTGCCAAGCATTTTGATTGCTTCCTGTGAAGCGACCGGCCCTTGCGCGATGACTTGTTTAGCGCCTTCGATGGTGTGGGCGACGGTATATGGATGCAGGTTTTGAATCACGCCCTGTGAACAGAGCACCAGCGCGGCGATGATAGAAAGCGGCAAGAGAATGTAAAGCACGGCGCGCGTGAGATCGACCCAAAAATTGCCGAGACTGTTGATCTGCTGGCGCGAAAAGCCGCGCGTGACAGCAATGGCGACCGCGATACCAGCGGCAGCGGAAGCGAAATTCTGCACCGTGAGCGCGGCCATTTGGACGAGATAACTCAAGGTGGATTCGCCGAAGTAGGCCTGCCAGTTGGTATTCGTCACGAAGCTGACGGCGGTATTGAAGGCTAGATCGGGTGGGACAAGGGCCGCGCCGAAGCCTTGCGGGTTCAGGGGAAGCATGCCTTGCAAGCGCTGCAGCAGATAGACAAAAAGGAAACTGAAAATACTGAAGGCGAGCAGCGCGGCGGTGTATTGTGTCCAGCGCTGTTCGGTCTCTTCGTTTACTCCGACGATTTTGTACGTGAGGGTTTCGAGCGGGCGCAAGATCGGGTGCAGAAAGGTGCGTTTACCGTCGAACAGTTTGGCCATGAACACGCCCAGCGGCTTGGTAAGCGCGAGCACGATCAGGAAATAGATGACGATTTGGAGAACGCCGTTAGAGGTCATTTCAAAATTTCTCCGGTTTGAGAAGCGCGTAGATCAAATAAGCGAACAGAAATAAGGTGGTGATGCCACCGATGATGTAGTCCATGGGAGGGGGCCTTTTTCTTACAGATGGTCGCAGGCTTTGGTGAACAACCAGCAAACGACAAAGAACGCCAGTGCAACGGCGACGTAGAAGAGATCGAGCAACATAGCACTTCCAAATTAGATCCGGCAGCATAAAGAAGTCATAAGGGAATGGTGAGGATTGTGTTTGCGGAGGCGTGCAGCTGTGGTATTCTTCGAATGTCCGACGTTTTTTGGAAGAGTAAGGGGACGTAGTTCAGTTGGTTAGAACGCCGGCCTGTCACGTCGGAGGTCGCGGGTTCGAGCCCCGTCGTCCCCGCCAATCTCTTATCACCCGCCCCTTATGACACGTGTTTTATGACACCAGGACAACCAGCACCGAAGTTGCAAATGACGCAGACGTCGGACTATCGGGAGAGCTATGCCAACAGTGTCCAGATGCGGGTAAGCCTTTGGGATTTTCTGTTGCTGTTCGGTACGGCGAATCAGACCGCGCCCGATGCGGTGACCATCCAAAATTTTCAAGGCGTTTTCCTGAGCCCGCAACAAGCCAAGGCTTTATCTAATCTTCTGCAGCAGAATTTGAAGCAGTATGAAGCGGCGTTTGGGGAAATCCGGCTGGAAGCGCAGGGCGGCCAAGATACCGTGATCCAGTAAGTTCGCCATCGAGATGCCGCGGACGCCTCGACCGCCGATGCCGAAGTTGCCGCCGTTCGCGTTGATGAAAGAACGGCCGCCGAGAAGAACGAAGCCGCTACACCTTATTGTTTTCCTGCTCTTCTTTGGCCTGCCGTTGTTTTTGATCCACCTGCCATTTCTTTCCCTGCCGTATTTTTGGGATGAGTTGGGCCAGTTCGTGCCGACGGCGCTCGATATATTGCGCAGTGGCACACTGGTGGCGCATTCGGCAATTCCCAACGTGCATCCGGTGGCGGTGGAAATTTACCTGGCTCTTTGCTACAAAGTGTTCGGCTTCAGTATTCCCGCGACAAGACTGGCGATGTTGGCGGTGGCGGCGGGCGGCTTGCTGCTGACGTTTTTGCTGGCGATTGAACTGAGCCAAGGCACCAAGGGCGCGCCGGCCTTCTTGCCGCCCGTATTGCTGCTGATCTCACCCTTATTTTTCACCCAGAGCATGTTGGCGCAATTGGATATGCCGGCGATGGTATTCACGCTCGCGGCGCTGTGGTTGTTGATCAAGAAAGAATATAAGTGGGCCGTGGCTGCTTGTGTGGTCTTGGTGTTGGTCAAGGAAACAAGCATCGTTGTGCCGCTGGTGTTCGGCGGCGTGTTTGCGCTCGAGAAAGACTGGAAGCGCGCCGCTTGGTTTGCGATACCAGCAGCGGCGTTGGGAGCTTGGCTGATTCTGCTGCATGCGAAGACGGGCTACTGGCTGGGAGATGCGGAGTTTGGCCGCTATAACGTTAGTTACGCTTTGAACCCGGCGCGCATAGTTATATCTCTGGCGCGGCGAGTGTTCTATTTGTTCATTGCCGAGATGCGCTGGGTGGGCACGGCGGTCTTGATTGCGACAGTGGCAACCTGCAGAGCTTTTCACACACGGGCCTGGGCAGTGGTCGCCGTGGTGTTTGTGGCTAGCGTAATTACAGTATCGGCGTTGGGAGGCGCGGAGCTGGAACGCTATTTGCTGCCGGTTCTGCCGTTGTTCTACATTGCCGTGAGCGTGGGGCTGACGGCATTGAAAAAGCCATGGGTGATAGCGGCCACGGCGGCGATGATTGTGGGGTTGGGCTGGTGCATTCGCTGGAATCCGCCGTATCCTTTTCCGTTTGAAAACAATTACTCAATGGTGGATTTCATCAACCTGCAACAAGCGGCGGCATCCTACGCGGAGCGCAATTTGCAGGGCCGCAAGATTGCCACCGCATGGCCCTACACGGCAGGTTTGCGAAATCCTGATTTGGGATATGTGGAGCATGGCATGCAGGTGGTTGAGACGCACGATTTGCACTATGCGTCGGTAAAGGCCTTGCCGGCGGCGAGTTACGACACGCTGGTGATTTATACACGCGAATGGGATCCAGCAGGCAGCATGACTGACAATCAATTTGTGCGAGGGTTTCTCGGACGCTTCTATGAGTGGGCGCCGGACATCACGGGCGAGCAGTGCGCGCGGTTGGGGCTAGAGGAAAAGATTTCCTGGAGCCTGCATGGCCAGACTTTGAGAATTTATATTCGCAAACCTTGAGTATGCAAAATAGATTTCCAGCCGCCTGGTGGGCAACCGTCGTGTTGTTCCTGGTGCATGGCCTGGTGGTCTCAACCTGGATCTCACGAATCCCCGCAGTGCAGACTGCGCTGCGCATGAATAATGCAGTGCTGGGTTTGACACTGCTCAGTTCAGCCCTGGGAGCTTTGTGCCTGATTCCGGTGTCGGGCGTGGCGGTGGGCCGATTTGGCAGCAAGCGAGTGAGCATTGTGGCGAGTTTGCTCGTCTGTCTCAGCTTGTTGCTGCCCGCATTTGCGAGGGACGCTTGGACGCTGGCCGGTGCGCTCTTTGTTTATGGCGCGGTTCTAGCCGCCATGGGTGTTGCTATGAATGCGCAAGCGGTGGAAGTAGAGAAGGCAATGGGACGGCCTACCATGTCGCGCTTTCACGGAATGTTCAGTTTGGGCGCGATGTTGGGGGCAGCCGCGGGAGGCGCGGTGGCGGCGCGCGGTTTGGGAGTCTTGGGCCATTTCGCCGTAAGTGCATTAGTGAACGCATTGGCTGTGGCGGCCGTGGCAGGCCTGCTGCTGGACACGCATGACGTGCATAAGAATGTGGAACACCGTTTGCCCTTTCGCAATATGCCTCGGGCGCTGCTGGCATTGAGCGCGATCGGCTTTTGCATTCTGCTTTCCGAAGGTGCCATGGCGGATTGGACGGCGCTTTATTTGCGGCAGGTTTTGCACGCCGGGCAAGGAACGGCGGCGGTAGGCTATTCGGTATTTTCCGCGGCGATGGCGACCATGCGGTTTCTGGGTGACTTGGTAACCGCGCGCTTGGGACCGCAAAGAGCGGTGCGAACGGGGAGCGTAGTGGCGGCAGTAGGAGTTGGTTGGGCGCTCTGCATGCGTTCTCCCGGATGGGCCATGCCGGGTTTCGGGCTGGCTGGCTGCGGATTTTCGATTATTATTCCTCTGGTATTTGGCTCTGCGGGACGAGTGAGAGGAGTTGGCTCGGGCGCGGGCATTGCTACTGTCACCGGCATCGGCTATCTGGCTTTTATTGCCGGCCCTCCCACCATTGGCTTTTTGTCACAACTGATCACGCTGCGTGGCGCGCTGTTCTTAGTTGTGACTTGCTGCGCTGTTTCAGCGGTACTGTCTCGGGAGATGGCGGCACTCGATAGTGGGAGGCGTCTAATGCCCGAGGCGGATGGGTTGGGAGTAACCGGTCATCTCTAGATAGCCGAGGCCTTGAATGGGCTTTTGGTGAATCGTGCCGCTATAGGTCACCGCGCCCTCCCAGTAACTGGGCGAGGGGCTCGAGGGAGCGGTGAGTTCCTGATCATCGAGAGTGGTTTTCTCGATGAGCCGCAGCTCGAGCGAGGGAATTGCAATTTGCCAGTCCACTGGGTACTTGTGCCACAGGCGGCCAGGGGTGAGAGTGAATTCGCCGGCGGCTAAGTTGTGAGCCGCGCCTTTGGCATCAACGAAAGTGCCCGATGAATAGGGACTGATCTCGCCGGATTTGTTTCGCAAACGATAAAGCATCAATTCTTCATTGTTATCGAGTTGAATCGCGAACCAATCCCAACCAGCCAGCGTTGGGTTAGGCTGCTGGGTGAAAAACTCGTGGTCCATCCACGCGAGGCCGCTTACGAAGTGTCCGTTCAGTTTGCCTTGGGCAGAGAGACGGGTGAAAGAGATGTAGTGGGAGGCTTCGCCGGGAGCGGGTCCTTTTTGACTGACGCCGTCTTTACCGTTGACAATCGGAGGTTTGAGCGGCGTCAAGTCTAGCGTGAGAGTAAAACGATCACAGACAGCTTGCAATTGCTGGTCGCCAGCGGCGAGATCTTTCCAATACACCTGCCAGTTGCCGTTCCAATATTTACGCGCGTTGATATCCGCGCCTGCAAGGCCCGGTCCTGCGCGGTTCAGCCGTTCGGTGTGGAAAAATTCGTGAGCGTCGATATCGGTAAGAGCAAGGTGGGCTAGATAGATTTGATCGGGCCTCCAGACAGGATCGGTTGAAGCGGCGGCGGTTGGTGGTAATTGGATGGCCTGGCGGAAGAAAGTCAGTTCGAAGCCATAGCGATGGCCGGTTGGATCCTGCAGGTTGCCGGTGTAATACCACCACTCGGTGGCATAGTCGGAGTGGTTAAAGTGATCGGCGGGGAAGTGATAATGGTAACCAGGGAGAGCTGCGAGGAATGTGAACAGGAGACCAATGAAGCTAAGCTTCATGGATCACCTCAATCGGGTTCATGCGGAGGGCGGTGTGAGCTGGATAAAGAGCGGCAAGAACCGTAGCGGCATACACAACGCTGAGCGCGGAGAGGAGCATTCCGACCGGCCAGTGGAACTGAAACGTCCAGCCGAAGGATTGCTTATTGATGACAAAGATCAGGATGAGTGAGAGCGCGGAGCCGAGAATGAGACCGATGACGTTTGAGAGTAGGCCGAGTAGGCCGGCTTCACAAAGAATGATGGCGCGGACTTGTGGCTGCCCTGCGCCGAGGAAGCGCAGGAGTGCGAATTCCCGGCGGCGGTCAATCACCATCGCCAGAAGCGCTCCGGCGATACCCATAACAGCTACTGAGATAGCGACGGCTTCCAGAGCATAGGTGATGCGGAAGGTGCGGTCGAAGATTTCGATGGCGCCGCGGCGCAAGTCGCTGTTCGCAAAAACGAGAACGGCGCGGCCGGCAATGATGTTGTCAATCGCTTGTCTTATGGCGGCGGCATCGACGCCGGGTTTCAGAATAACGGCAAGATTGGAAGAAGCTGTGTCGGGAAGATATTTCAGGAGCGTGCGGCGCGCGAGGATGACGTAGCCGCGTTCGGTGGAGTAATCGTAGTAGATACCGAGCACCTTGAAACTCCGTTTGGCGCCGGCCAAAGGCAAGGTAACAATGCCGCCAACCTTGATATTGTGTTTATTGGCGAAAGGCTCGCTCACAACGGCATAATCACCCGTAGGCCAAGCTCTGAGAATCGCCGAGGCGTTTTCTCCCGGCAGAAAGTGGGTGCTGGTAGTTGACTCACCGCCCGCTAGAGTGGCCGGGAGACCTTGGTAAGAAATGGGATAAGCGCGGAAGCGATCAACAGCGGCGACATCCGGAAGTTGGGCAATGCGGTCGGCGATAGAGGCCGCCATAGTTGGGTGTCGGTCTGCCGAAGAAGAGCCGGCCGGACGTAAGTAAAAGTCTGCTTTGAGTTGGTTATCCATCCAAACCGCTACGGTTTCGCGAAAGCTGCCGACCATGATGCCGACGCTGGCGGTCATGGCGACAGCGGTGGTCAGTGCGGCCGTGAGAACGGACGTTCTGCCGAGAGAGGCGCGCAAAGAGCGCAAACCGAGCATCGCCTCAGTCCCGAAGAGGCGTTGAATGCCGTGCGTGGCGAAACGGGAGAACAGTGAAACGATGGTAGGAATGGCAGCGGCAGTACCGGCAATGAGGAGAAGAACAGCGAGATAGGCGGCTAGCGGTTGGCCGTGGAAGGCTGGGAGTTGGGATAGCACCCCGCCAGCGGCCAGCATGAGTAGGGCATACCAAATGATCGTGCGGGAACGACGCGCGGCATTATATTCTTCACGGCCGCGAGCCATGGCCTCAACGGGAGCGACGTAAGCCGCTTCAACCGCGGGAGCGAGAGCTGCAAGGAGAGAGTTCACCACTCCGAGAGTGACTCCGGTAGCGGCGCTCTCGAAAGTGAGTTGAATGGGAGATGGCTCACTACTCACATAGAGAGATTGGACCGTCCTGCCAATCAGCGCCACTGCGCCAATGGCCATGAGACGTCCGAGGACCAATCCCGCGGCACTCCCCGCAAGGGCAAAGAAAAGAGCTTCCGCAAGGAAGCCAACGGCGATAAACCCGCGAGTGGCGCCTAATGCCCTCAGTACACCTATTTCATTCCGCCGGCGGACGACCGAAACGGAGATGGTGTTGTAAATGAGAAACGCGCCCACAACGAGAGCAATGTAGCTGAGCACGCGCAAATTCCAGCGGAAGGCAGAAAGCATTTTGCGGTTTTCATCGGTACGCGCGCCTTGCGGTTCAACATCGACGGACGTTGGCACGTTTGCCGCGAGAACTTGCCGCCAGTGTTCGATTGATTCACCCGCGGGGATACGCACATCGAGGGTATCAAGTTTTCCTGTCTTGCCCGTGACGAGTTGGGCAAGACCGATATCCGCAACAATCACGTTTTGCTCGCCGATTTCGCCGGGTTGAGGCTTGAGCACGCCGGCGACGGTGTAGGGTCGGAGAACGTCGTTGATCAACAGGTGGACGGTAGCGCCCGGTTGAAGACGGAGGCGCGAACCGACCCAGACTGGGTTGGGGGCCGCAAGAAGCATGGCGGCTTGCTCCGGATTTTGTTCATCAAATTGAGCAATATGGTGACCGATGAGATCTAGCCCGATAAAAGGAACGGCTTCACCTTTGCCCTCCACCGATGCAAAATCTTCGATGCGAGGTGCGATATCGAATGGGTAGGGCAGCTGTGATAGCTCGGCGAGGAGGTGCTCGTTGAGGCCGCCGGTTGAAGAGGTGATGAGATCGGTCTTGCCGGTGAGTGACTCGATCGAGGAGTGGAAACTTCCCGCGGCGGCTTGACCGGCGAGATCGATTGCAACCACAACAGCTACGCCTAGAGCGACCGCAAATAGGGTAAGGGCCGTGCGGATGGGCTCGCGCAGAAGTGGGCGGAGAATGAGGCGGGAAAAGAGACGCAGTGTACTCATGCTCCGATGCGGCCATCGCGCATTCTAACCACGCGGTCGACAATGGAGGCGCTTTCGACCGAGTGAGTGGCCATGATGACCGCCACTGAGAATTGAGTAGCTGTGCGGCGGAGAAGGTCGAGGACAAGGTCGCCCGTTGTTGTGTCGAGATTACCGGTGGGTTCATCGGCGAGTAGGAGGCGGGGGTTGTGGGCGAGGGCACGGGCGATGGCGATGCGCTGTTGCTGACCACCGGAAACTTGATGTGGGTAGCGGTTCGCAAGTTCGCCCATTTCGACCCAGCGGAGCCTTTCCGCGGCAGTTTGGCGTGCATTTGGTTGGTGAGCGAGGAGCAAGGGCAGTTCCACATTTTCGATGGCAGTGAGTGTGTGAAGGAGTTGGAAAGATTGAAAGATGAATCCGACTTTTTGACGGCGCAGGTGGGTAAGTTGGGAGTCCGTTAGTGTGGAGGTCGATTGACCATCGATGAGGATCTCGCCGGTGCTCGGGAAGTCCATAGCACCGCAGAGGTTGAGCAGAGTAGATTTACCACAGCCGCTGCGACCGACCAAGGCAATGAACTGGCCGGGTTCGACCTTGAGGGAGACGCCGGCCAGGGCGGTGACGGGCGAGCCTTCTGTCTGGTAAACTTTAGCGACACTACGGGCTTCGAGGATGGCCATTAGGAAAGATAAATGCGGATCGCCTTCAGGATAGCGGACTGAATTAGGCGAAATCATCGCGCGAGCTTTAACGGCATCGCAAATGCGGTCCTTACGCTGATTGCGCTGACAGTTTTCGCCTAGGCCTCACGGCGTTTAGGGCCTTCCAAATCGCGGGCAGCTGCGCGAGATTTGCCGATGTGGCATGGCCTGATCCACGGTGAGTCCGCAACTGTCTGGTTTAATCATTGTTCTTTATGTTTACCGCCAAGCCAGCTTATTTTCCTTGCACCAATCAATGGCGACCTGTTTCAGGGCCTCGTCGCGGAAGGCATACCACTTTTGCTCGAGCTTACGATTCTGCACAACGTCTTTAAAATAGCGGAATGCGCCTTTGCCTTGAAGGGCGCGCAGCAGTTCTTGGCTCATTGATTCCGGCTTGGCGGAGAGCGCGAAATCGTGCATCAGCTCCCATTCATTCACTTCGAATTTATCGGGAAGCCGCAGAAAACGGTCCGTTGAGACAATTCGTTTGGCAAGCTCCCATTCGTCGTCCTCTTCCTGTTCGCTTTCGTCATCTTCGGCTTCTTCGGCTTCTTCGGCCTCGCGGAGAAGACTTGTCGAAACGACTTCAACTTCACCGGTGTCGAGATTCAGATACGTTCCCTGCTCGTCGAACTGCATCTGCAGAGCATCGACGATGTCGCTAATAAGTACGGTTGCGTTCATTGCTATCGCGGTAGCTCACTTCGGAGGAGACCTCCGTAAAATGCAGACCATCGACCTCCGCGTACGGATAAACAAAGTAATTCAGTGGGTCGCCTTGTTGCCTGGGAGTCAAGACGATGTCTCGGCCTTTGGAAAACTCGATACGATTCTCGTCGTGCGCGCCGAAGAAGTAATCGCGCTTGGCCGGATTTTTGGCGGCTTCGGAGGCGTCAATCGGAATCCAGCCAACGTGCGTGACGTAGACTTCGGCCCAGCAGTGATACCCGGCGATCTCACCTTCCCCGCGGTCGGCGGGCAGCGGAAAGCCGATGGCAAAGCGTGCCGGGATGCCGAGCGCACGGGCATAACCTATGACGATGGCGTGGAAATCAGTGCAATTGCCGCGCCGCTCTTCGCAGGCGTAATAAATGTCACCGCGGCCCCAGCCCTTGCCGGTTTTATCGTATTTAACGGTGGCAATCACGTGGTCATAAATGGCGCGCGCCTTTGCAAGATCGGTCTGAGCGCCGGCCTTGGTGACAACGTCAGCGGCCCAGGCGCGAATCTGATCATCGATGGGTACCAGCCGGTCGGGCTTCAGATACTCGGCGAGAGTAGCGTCGTCCTCGTCGTGCGCGAGCGGAGGACCGCCGGCCAGATGCGCTTGAACATGCTCCTTGCGAAGGCAATCGAAACTCATGCGCACCGAGAAAGCTAAGGCTGGTTGGTCGACGCCGACATGGAGAATTTTATTGCCGCCAGCTCCCGTCCCAATCGTGTAGTGAATGGCTGAATCGATATGCAGATTGTTGATCTGCTGAAAGTCGTCATTGTGCGGCATGGGGAGCCAAAGATCCAAATGTTTTGCGCCTGCGGGAATGCCTTTAAGAGTAGTCGTGTACTCAAAATGAAACTCACGGGTCTTTGGTTGCGGTACGAAAGGCGCAATCAGTAGTAGTACCGCCGCGCTGATTTTAGCGGTTAGCATAGGTGTTGCCGACTGTGTTTTAGCGTATCATTGAAATCATTGCGCGCGCCTGCGGCAGCGCTGCCCGACAGGCATGCCCGACAACCATGCAGCCCGACGATTCAAAGCGGCTCGACGCTCTCAGCAGCGCGTTCAATCACTTACTGCAAAATCAGGACCGGCTTGAGCAACGGCTGATCCGTTTAGAAAAGCTATTTCCACCCGAGCCGGAGCCGGTGAGCACAGTTGTGGAAGCACCCGTATTGCGGGAAGTAGAACCCACGGCGTCGGTTGAAAGTACACCTGAATTTGTGCACCGCGTGCCCGAAGAGGCCACTCTCGAGACAAAAGTGGGTCTCACTGTGGTCAACCGGATTGGGGCCATCACGCTCGTGTTGGGCGTTGCCTTCTTCTTCAAGTGGGCGGTTGACAATAACTGGATCGGGGCGGCAGGACGAGTGATCCTTGGCTTGATCGCCGGTTTCGTAACACTGGCCGTTGGCGATTTCATCTGGCGGAAGCACCAGCAGGTGTTCGCGCAAGGCATCACCGCCGCCGGCATCGGCATCGTTTACCTGGCGCTCTACGCCGCCTTTAATTTTTATCATTTGATTCCGCAAGCGGCGGCCTTCGTGCTCATGGCATTGAGCACTGTCATGGCGGCAGCCTTGGCATTGCGCTACAACTCGTTCGCCATCGCCGCGCTTGGATTGGCGGCGGCCTTTGCGACGCCGCTTTTGTTGAGCACTGGTGAGGATCATCCCTGGTTCTTGTTCAACTACTTGTTGTCGCTCAGTATCGCTGCCACCGAGTTGGCGAAAAGACGCGGCTGGAAGGGTCTTGAAACTATCAGCTTTATTGCCACGGCGCTCATTTATGCGGGCTGGTTCCTTGGCAATCGGGCCGTCCGCGCCAAAGACATAGCTACGCTCGCGCCGCTTGCCTTTTGCGTGCAGCGCTGGCGATCGCAAACCCCCTTCCTGTTCGCCATGGCGCAACTGCTAACCGCTTTTGCCATGACGGCAATCTGGCTGACTGATGAATTGCGTTACCTCCCGCTGGCGTTGCTGGTAGCGGCGGGCGGTCTGCTCTTCGCCCAAGTGCGGAGCTATCACGAGGCGCTGCTCACGGCCTTTGTGGGCTTTTGGTTCTCTTACGCATTTCACTTGATCGAGATTCACGAGCCGTCGATACAGTTCCTGGGGGTCAGCTTGGGCTTCCTGCTGTTCTTTGCCTGGAGTGGGTGGCATTTGATGATTCATCGCGCCGAAACCTCGCCCCTCTTACTGTCGGTGTTTGCCCTCAATGGAGTGATCTACTATGCGCACTCCTATTACTTGCTCCAGGCCGATGACCACCCTTGGCTGGGTCCGCTCGCGGTATTGACTGCCGCCGGTTATCTGGCATTTGGAGTTTTCCTACACCGCCGAGCCACCAGCGATGCGTTCGATACCCGCCCGGTTTTGCTGGCCCTTGGCATCGCGCTCGGTTTTCTTACACTCGCCATTCCCGTCCAATTCAGCGGCTTCACCATTACCATCGCCTGGGCCATGCAAGGCGCGGCACTGAGTTGGATTGGCTATCGCCTTCATAGCAATCGAGCCATCATGGCCGCGCTTTTTCTGTTTGCGCTGGTTGTCGCGCGCCTATTATTCTTCGAGCTCGAGACCCTGCCCGATCCTCATTCCTATTCGCTGCTGTTGAATTCGCGCTTCTTGACATTCGCCGTGTCCGCTGCCGCTATGTTGTTCGCAGCTTGGTGGGGAGCTAAAATCGCTCCGCCCATCGCGCTAGCCTGTTATTACTCTGGCCATATTTCGCTTTTGTTGGGTTTAAGTCTGGAGGTTCTCGGCTGGGCCGGACGCTGGGCCTCGGCCGAGAATCTGCTGAGCGTTGAGACCATTAGCATCTCCATCCTCTTTGCGCTCTATGCGGTCGTTCTCGTTAGTGTGGGTGTGGCGACGCGCTCCGCCCTCAATCGCATTTCCGGCCTCGGACTGACTGGAATCGTCATCCTCAAACTGTACTTGTTCGATGTGTGGCAACTGTCACGCCCCTACCAGATCTCGGCATTTGTCATTTTGGGTATCCTGCTCTTATCTACGTCTTTTCTGTACTCACACTTTCGACGCCTGATCGAAACCTGGTGGAAAGATGACAAGGCTCCTACTTAGCGGGTTGGCGATTTGCGCTTTGTTGGTGGCGGATTTTTCAGTAGACGGGTGGCGGTACCAGCGGGCACTCACTGTCAGCCAGCGTGCCCCAATCTCCGAATTTCAGGTTGATGCGGCTCTATATCGGAACTCCGGCGCCGGTCTTGACGACCTCCGCATCCTCCGAGACGGTAGTGAAGTTCCCTATTTGATCCTCACGCTAAATGCCGCGCGCCAAACACTGGAACGCCCGGCTGTGATTATCAATAAAACGTGGCTACCGGGTACAGGTGTGCAGGCGGTAATCGATCTGGCGGGTCATGGCGAGCACAACCGGTTGCGCATCGCCACCCCTTTGCACAACTTCAAGGAGGCGGTGCGGGTGGAAACCAGTGACGACGCGCACACTTGGGGTGTCGTTCAGCCCAGCGGACTCATTTTTGATGTTTTGCGCGATGATCATGCGGTGGCGGAAAACACTGTCTCGTATCCAACCTCTACCCGGCGTTTCGTGCGGCTCACAATCCCCGGCTGGAGCGATCCCGCTCAGCTCGAAGGCGTTTGGCTTTGGACTTTCAAGGAGGTGAACGCCACCCGCGACACTGTGGCCTCAATCATGCCGGTAATTCGCGAGGGTGCCAAGGCACAGACGACGGAATTGACGCTTGATCTGGGCTTTCAAGGACAGCCCTATGACCGCATCGCCTTCACCGTGGATGCCGGCTTTTTCGCGCGCGCGGTTGAAATCGTTAGCGGGAATGACGGGCAGCATTGGTTCTCAAGCTATGGCGGCACAATTATGCGGACAGCTGACGCGGAGCGCCTCACGATCGAGACGCCCGAGCGCTCGGAACGCTTCCTGCGCGTCACTGTCTTCAACGCGGATAGCGCACCGGTTAAGTTTGGACCCGTGACGCTCAGCGGCGTCCGGCGGATGGTGAAGTTTGCGTCGGGGCGAGCGTTGAGTTATCGTCTTTACTTCGGCAACGCAGGAGCTAGGCGTCCCTCTTATGAATTAGCGAGTGTGATGCCTGACAATGTTGTGCCGGCGTTGGCTACGCTGGGCGCGGTAGAGGCGAACCAGTTATTTCACTCGCCCGAGAGACCTTGGACCGACCGCAATCCGTGGCTTCTCAATAGCACGCACGTCGAAG